>Ga0116227_10007436_pt1 | contig 21365 bp, 18 predicted proteins | sample S1TSphgellanicum_FD_89693 | JGI IMG/M metagenome (GOLD analysis project Ga0116227, IMG submission 89693) | Host-associated microbial communities from peat moss isolated from Minnesota, USA - S1T2_Fb - Sphagnum magellanicum MG | ecosystem: Host-associated > Plants > Peat moss > Unclassified...
GATCTAGCTCCATTTTTCTTTTTTTTCTTTTTTGAACAAACTTGCATTGTTTTTCTATTCAAGTCATTTGCACCTTTTAACGTGACTTGTTTAAAACTAACACCTTAGTGTCCTCATGTCTTTAGCTTCTTTGTCAGAGTATTTAGGTTTTGTAGCTTGGTGTCCCTTCCTTAGGAGTTTTCTTTAAAAGTTTTGTGCTACATTTGTTTGAGGAGTTTGGACCATCTGATTCTAGAATTGTGTGTGGGTCTTGAAATAATCCTATATGTGATTTAGAATAATGCAAGATTTGGTTTTGTCCTACATGATTTAACAATCTTGCATTGTCTTTGATCCTAGGACTTGGACTAGTAAATAGTTCAACAGTCCTTGGTAAGCATGTATCATTGATTGACTAATCTTGCATAAGTAGACTGACTTCTAGATTGTGATTTATTAGTCTTGGGATAATTGACCAATCCTGTGCAAGGACATAGCCAAATGCATAATTGGGTTGACTCTTCGGTTTTGGTTTGTCAGTCCTAAGATAATTGACCAGTCCTGTGCAAGGACATAGCCTTGCATAATTGGGTTGATTCTTGGATTGTGATTTATTAGTCCTGGGATAATTGACCAGTCATGTGCAAGGACATTGTCTTGCATATTTGGGTTGACTCCTAGGTTATGGTTTATTAGTCTTGGGATACTAACTAGTCCTACAAGGTCCTGGGTAGTATCTAGTCATGTATGGGTTGTTTCTGGATGCATTAAGGATTCTAAATCATGGATTCCTATGTGATGAAGTCCTTCGTGTGTAAATTGAAATCCTACATTCTTGGGCAATGAAAGCCTAGGAGTTCTCTCTTTTCTTGAAATCAAATGAGTTCACTAAACATGTTTGAAGTTGAAGTCTTCTTCTTATCATTCAATGTACTTGCATTTGAATTAGATATTGCATGAGATATATCTAACAAATTTTAATGTTTGGTTCATTGAATTATTTGATTAGGTGAACTTTTTCACTTGATTCAAGGCAGCTCATGAAGATGTGCAAATAGGGCTCAAATCATTTGTCAAATTGAAGCCCTATTTTGTGAAAAGGTTGAAGGACTTCAATACCTGTTGTCGCAAGTATCACCAAGAAATGGCTGAAATTAAAGATGGTTTCAACAACATGAGATCAACTGATGTTCACCATGGTGATGATCACCACCCTTTATGCAGCTGCTAGTGTGATTCAATATGCACAAGACCGGCCGACAATTCCCTTGTCCAAGGTATTGTTGCTTGTCCGGGTATCCACCATATATTCAAAAGGAGCATGGACTTATGGTCACAATCACTTTGTCCAACACCCCTAGGCAGTCTTTGGTACAAATCAGTTGTGTAAAAGGTGAGTGCACCTTATGTGGCTTTCATAGAATCCCACTTTGTGACAAAGTGTTAGACCCCACAAACCCCAGGTTGGTGTCTTGGCAAAGGTTTGAAAAGTTAATGGTTGGAAAAACTAAAGACAGTGAAATGAAAGAACTCACTTGCTTGGAGCACAAAAGGACTAACCCTAGGATGTTTTTAGCTTATGCTACACCCAAAGTGTGTGATTTGGTCCTTCACAACCATGTTGCTCAATGGCAAGATAGCCAATACAAGTTATGTTTGAAACAATTGAGAGAAGGTGAGATCATGTCATTGATTGACTTTGCAGAAAATTATTCATTCAAGGGTTAGAATGAAGTGCACGAGGAACATTGGTTTAACTTTCAGCTGACAATCTTTAATCCAAATTATGTATACCTTAAACCCTGATTACAACCTATAGATGAGAATAGCCACTGTTTACTGACGATCGAAAACATTATATTTTGTTTGTACAGAGATGCCTAAATCTCCATTGGGCCCATCTTTGTGCACAAAAGGTATATCCCAAGTGCCATATCATCTAGAGTGATGGATATGTTGCCTAGTTCAAGAGATCTTGATCATGGTTTTATATAGCAAGGTACCCTTCCTTTACAATCTGCCCTGAACTTCCACATGGTTGTTTGTTTGATTGGCACTATTGGGGGACTGGTCACAGGAAGGGACCTCATGATGGTGTTGGGGCTTGCCTCAAGCAATGCAACAGGACTGAACAGTTGCAGGCCAATGGTGCAAAGTTACATAATGCTTCTGATGTTACCAACTTTTTATGCATTGCCATGAATGTTTCACATGTTGCTTATTCAAGAGCAAAGTTGGAAGTTGTCAAAAAATTTATTGAAATTAAAGTTGGTGAAGTGGATAGGCAACACCTATTCAATTGCAAGCCTGAAAAGAAAGAAACATTCGTTTCCCTTTCTGAAGCACATACATCTTTTTCTGTTGTACCTGAACCTATGCATTATTGCTTAATACTAACTTATGTAGCTCAAAAATGAATTGCACTTTTGGAAATCATTTGTTTAATCAATTGCTCGAAGTTCATCTCCTCATCAAATATTTAAGTCAACATGCAAAGCTGATTGTCAACTTTCAATCTAGGAATATGCCCAGTCAGCATCATAAAAGGGGAAAACCTTGTGCTTGCTTGGATCCCACATTTGTAACCAAATAGGACCTTAGGTAACTGCACAACCTAGTTGCTTACATTTTTTTGAAAAGTAAACATCACATTGATCCTATGTTTGATGAGTTTGATTAGCCTGTCAACCATCTACTTTCACCTAGGCCATTATGGCACTGTGTATTAATGGTGAATGCCATAAACCTTGCATAGATTGTCAAATTCAACAAATCATTCACCACCATTGTTATTAAGAATAAAGTTAGGCACTCCATATCTATAGATGATATATTTTTTCAAAAATCTAATGGCATTGGCTATAGTGTGATCCGGTATAGCTTTTGTTTTGCACCATTTAAAGTAACGGTCAATGGCAATAAGAATGTACTTGTTTCCTTCATTGGTCTCTGGTAGTGGTCCTGCAGTATCAAGTGCGATTTTATAAAATAGATCACATATTGGAATATTTTTTAGGTCTTCCACATTTGACATGATACTTCCTGTTTGTTTAACTAGTTGACACTCTTTACAAGCCTTGACAATGGCCCTAACTTGTGCAGTTCTATTATGCCAATAATATCACTTATAGATCTCAACAAGTGTTTGTTGTTCTCCAAAATGCCTAATCTGCACATGCATTTCCAAAACATTGTCCTTCCTCTCATCAGGCTTAGGCACCATCATGTCCTAGAAACATAATTGATCCAGTCCCTTCCAAATATTATTTTGTCCCCACTTTTTGATCCACAAAATTTCTTCTTCAATGGCACTAGAAGGTGTTTGTGTAGTCTATATGAATTGCAAAAAATTCATATCATTCCTAATATCCCTGCACTTCTACTCACCACCTTCACCAACATTGTCATAATCAATGGTCACCTTTGTTTCACAATTGGACTCAACATCTACCATCATTTGAGCTTTCACCACCAACTCCCAACATGTGATCTTGTATATTGGAAGTCGCCTTCTTTTCTTTAGAATCAAAAAGTCATCTATCTTTTCACCCCTTGGTATTTTCTCTTGACATTTAATGGGGTTATATTGGTTTGCAACAATATATTGTAGAACAAGCTTTATCATGGATAAGTTGGGCATGGTTGGGCTTTGAATGCTCTTTCTCCCAATCCATGTTTACACCCCCATCTCGTGTATTAGTTTGATATTTTGGATCTCTTCTAAAAAGATCTTGGCCTAATTAAATTGCAATAGACAACATAGAAAAACTCCGAAAATCTAGAAGTCCAGAAACATTCAAGTAATCCTTCTATTCTCATTTTTAAAATTCGGCACTTGATATGCCCATTCATCAGGTCTTCATCCAAAATTATTTTATTTCACTTTTTTTCATCCCATACGTTCATGGGTTAGTTAAACTAGCAAACACTACCCAACCATACGTACTTGCTTGGTCATTAATACGCCTGACCCCACCATTTTCCCATTGCGATGTTCAAATGAAAAAAATGTAGGTATTACATTTCCCTCGAGTTTTGTTCACACAAGCCACTTGTCATGCCCAAATGAAAATAATTGCACCAACTTGAATAAAGGCATTGTGTTAAGGGAGTATACTATTGAGGGCATGGACAATTGTGGGATTTCATTTACCCAATGTTCCATTTGAATGCAAAAAATGCAAGTATTGAAAATTTGAACAACGTCCACTAGCTTGATTTCCCATGTTGGTCAGCCTCCATTTTGGCCTAATTAAATGCATATTGTACAAATCCAAGTAAAGTTTATTTAATTTAATCCCCCAAATGTGTACCTAATCTTGGGCCTTTGGGTTTGCTAAATTTTTATTACACTAAATATTTGGGGCACCTCAATTTTAATAAAATATGGACTAGAAATTATTTAGGTAGGATTTTATTTTATATCAAAGCCTTCACCTCCACATATATGGATCAAGATCATTTCATTCTATCTCTTTTCAAAGAAAGCCAAGCCCACTTTTAATTTAAAAGAGGTATGAATAATATCTTTTCCTTGGCCTTTGATGATTTTTGGTAATAGTGGATTTAATTTTTGCAAAATTATTCCACATTACTACAACAACATATTTGCACTACAATATGCACACATTCACAATTTATGCTTTAATTCTAAACATACTTGACTCTATAGTTCATTAAAACACTAGATTCATGGTTATTTCATATAACCAGAATCTACACTTTAGAATACAATGTAGAAAAATTTTAAGACAATATTACAATTCATTTCATTACATTTTTGATACTATAGAAAATTCACACAACAATATGGATAGGGAAATCATTGCAAAATTTTGTACTTCTTTGTTTTACTAAAAACTCAATCAAAATTACAACAAAATTCGATGTTCTATTGAAATGAAATTCAAACAACAAAATAAAATTTGTGGTATAACAAAAACAAAATTTGTGGTTTTCTACTACAAAGTACCTATAATTATATTTACTCCCCAAAACTATTTGTCTCATAATGAAATCTTTTTCCCTAGAACTCCCATCTTTGGGCAATCCCAAGTCACATCATCATGATTCAAAACCAACAAGAATTTAAAATTCAAACCTACAATGTTCCATGATCAATCCCTATCTCAAATGCCTTGTTCATCCAAAACCATGTAATCATCTTACCCCTTTAACAATTTTTAATTATAATACCATAGCTTAGGGTTAGTTTCCAAAAGACAAAACGAAATTTTTTTTCAAAAAATTAATTCGCTTTTGAAATTTGAAATTATTGATTTTTTTCATGATCTATTATGATATTGTCATATGAATAGTGAAATTATTTAAAATGTAACCTATGATAATTATGATGATTTTCAACATGTCAATTTCATATTTTCACAAAAAATCATTTCACTATTTTGATGATTATTTAATGATGAATTTGACCTTAGGGTAAGGTATTGTACTTTTTCATTTTGTTTGCCCAATGATTTAACTATATGCTTATTTTATATTTATTTATGCATTTGTTTTATTAAAATGTATTTTTCCATTAGTGTTTGTTTATTTATGGTTTCCCCCCCCCCTTCACCATTAACCATCCACCCCCACTACATTAGGTGAGTTTAAGGCATAGGGTATGGAGATTTACATCAACATAATTTTTTTTAAAATATTTTTTGTTTAAAATGTAATCACATGTTTGATAGGGTCCACAATGCCTATTGTTCATAAAATATTTGGGGGTTTAAGGTCAAGGGTTCTAGGTGTATAACCTAAAGAGATGCAAGCCTAGCCGGCTATCCTAACACAATGCCAAACCTCACATAATAGTACCATTAAAACTTATTGTACATCCTTTTCATATTGTTTATTCCAATAGGTTTTGTTTTGTGAATGTAAAATTGGATGCCCAAAAAATGTCATGTTTTTCCTATAAGGTTTAGAAGTTGAACATTAGGCACCATGGTATTGGTGGTTTTAATTGTGTGATTCGTGTATAGAAAACCCTAAATGCCATGATTGTGATAATGAAAATATTGCAATTTATAGTATAATGGGTGTCATAAAAACAATTCAGATTAGAGATTTTTTTTCATCATTCATTTATTTAATGGCGACCATGCATATACCATGTAATCAACTTTTCTCATGTTTATTGTTGGGATAGAATATTGAAGGCATTTTAGGAAGGTCATGGACATGGGTTGAACTCCCAAGGCCAAAATATACAACTCCAAAACCCAACCAAGCCACTATTTTCCAATGTGGACTTGGTGTGGGTTAAGGGCGAATGCTACAGGGGTTCAAACAAGAAATCCATTGATGTGGCATACATTCCATATGCACATGTTCAAGATTTCCTAGAGGGCGAATGAGGTGACCTACATACCCCAATGGAGTGGAACATCCACAACAACATGCCTACACGAAAAGATGTCAAAAACCCCACAATTTGGCACCACCTCAAGCATACTTGGTATGTATCACATGAACGTATTGCCTTCATTTGCTTGTTATTTACTAGAATTGTAGTACACAAAATTGGAATGCAGCCTTTCCTTAATTGATTGAATATGATGTAAGTATGAACACAAATATGGTCTGGAGATCATTGTGGTGACTCGAATCATACTAGTTCCATCAAACATGGTTGTTTGGTGGCATTCTTGGTCAAGTGATTATATGTACAACTAAAGGTGAATGAGATATCCTTTTACCATGATGCCCATATTCGCGCTAAGGGTCAGCCCGCACATGGCTAAGATGATTTTGAATTTGTAGTTCAGATGTCATTATATGTTCCCTAAATGTTTCAAGTTTTCAAAAACCACATTTGGAGCCAATTGAGCTTGAGGCATGCAGTGAAATAAATACAACAAACACAAGGCGATTTGGTGGGCGTGGGTCAATGTGGGGGAGCCCATTATGAAAAATGATTTCATTTGACAAAATGATATCATCTATATCAATCAGAAGCATAAGGAAGGAAGTTGGTGGTTGCATGCCAACCTTGCCATCTCGATTCAAACTTGGGCATATAGTCATTAAGCTGATGTGTTTTTTTGTAAGAAGTGACAGATATTGGTGGGATTCAAGTGCCATTCACCATTGGGATCCAAACACCCACCCAATTGGAATCAATGCTCACATGGGGGTAGAATGAAGCAATTTCAATGGATGCAACTTTTGGCGCTAATGATGTGAAGTTCCACTTTTTCATTTTAATGGTGTTTGATTCACATCGGACCAGGATCCCGGTTGCATTGATCATCATTTCCCAACAAACACAAAATGATTTCATAAAATGGTTAGCCCCATTAAAAGTTAAGTTCTTTTCAAGGATGACTGGTTGGAAGTTTGCATGTTTTCTTGTTGATGATGCCCCACAAGAATTGGTGGCATTGTGGTGATTACCAACACATTTCCTAACTACATTCCAAATACACCTTCATGACTTCTATTTTTATTCATGATGTGTGGCTTATAACCATGAGATTTTGCTAATACATGTGTTGTTGGGTTGTATAAAGTTGTTTGGAGCTAAGAGATGGTCCCAATTTACATATGTGCATGGCATGTTTTAAAGGCATGGTGGGTGTGTGCATTAAAGAAGATTAAGGATGTGGTAGTGTGTTGGGCAATCTTAGACAACCTCCATGCTATTTTGTATGTGATGATTAACCTTGGCAAAAACATTAATGACTTCAAGGCACATGGGAAAGAGAAAGTCATGGCCAATTTTGAATAATATAAGCTAGGAGATGTTTGGACATGATATTTTTGGGCGTATTATCCCATCCTTGGGTCCATTCATAGTTAAGGACCCATGGGTGTTAAGGTCGGAACCCTTACCAAAGATTGCATTTTACACATTTCCTACATGGATTAGTTTACTAAATACCAAAACTATATTTTTAATGTAATTTCTACAACTAAATATCAATATTGTGACCAAACATGACCCAAATCTATAATTTTTTTCTTTTTTTTTGCATGAGAACCTAAATTATAGTCAAATGTACACTTTTTTTTTAACCATGATTACAAATTTTAAGCCTTTTTAACCATTAAAGACTTTCAAAATCATAATTAACAACATTCATTGAAAGGATTCAATACATGTGCATTTAAAAATATAAACACATGTGGCCCTTCTTATGAAGTATATTAAAGCTGATAATAAAATTGAAAATATTCGGTGAACATTTGAGTAACAAAAATCACATTCAAATTTTATAGTCCTTAAAAAGCCTTGTCAACAAGTGTTTTGTGTATGACAAAGGACTCTAATAGCATAATGAAATGACTCCAAATTTGTAGGATATCAATTTCATGAATAAAAAAACAAAACCCCAAAATATGAACAAATAATTCATCATATAGAATTATTGGTGATTTTTGAAAATAGTTTAAAGGTGTAATTTTCATTGCAATCAACAAGTAATTTGGCTCCTTTTACTGTGAGTGGACCCCCTTGGTAAATGTTCATCATGTAGTTAGTTATCCATTTCATTACTATTATTTTTTCATAATTGAGTCCATAATGTTCTAGGTTTATTTACTTAAATATATCATTGGTCCTTTGGTTTTAGATTTGTGGATGGTTGGACTTCAATAGGTGCTGCATTCTAGCCAAGATACACAAGCATTGATTGAATCTTACCACAATGCATTGAAGTGATGGTTTTCCTTTGAAACAAAAAGGTTTAAAGGTCAACATATTGACTAGTTAGTGTGGCAACTAACAACCATTGTGGCTTGGCATTATATGCACACATCTAAAATGAAAAAACATAGGTTCATAAAAAATAAAATTTTGGAGCACATCACAAAGGCAAATGTGGAAAAGGCGTTGTTGATTTTAAATGCCAATGTGAAGTGGTTGTCATCGGAATCCAAGGGTGTTTGGGCCGTGATGAGCGAAGGGACTCCCAACCACATGTATGAAATTAAACACTCATTTAAAGAATATGTCAATTGCACATGTGAATGGTCATTGTGTGGAACTTTATGTAAACACCAAATCACAATTTCATTTTGGCATACACATATGTCACTATAGAGATTATCCTCTACTATTGTGGGACATTGACCGAAGAGGATTCAAAGCCATGTTCGCAGACCCTCATTTGTTGGACAACATTTCCAATGCATTTGATGATGATGAAAGGCCAGATTGAGTTATTAGTGGGGAGGGGGTTGTCGATATTGGTGGGCTTATTTCTCTAGGTTATGACATTTCAACCCTTGATGATGTGAAGGTGCCTGAGGCCCAAGTGTCAAATGCTCCTATGGAACGAATAATGGACCAATTAAAGGAGACCGTGCGAGACATCATGAAGGAATGTATAGAAGGTGAGGTTGCACTTTGCATCCATGTGACATCATTCTTCAAAGTGGTATGTGCCAATGTTCACACAAATTGTTTGATTAAAGGTTATGAATCCTTACATCTAAGCACAATCTTCAATTGGGTGGAAGATGACATGGGTTGTTTTGTCAAGCGAAGGAAAGATTGGCATGAACAAATGGTTGCACACAAATTTGCTCTTACTTCGAGAGCTCCTAATGTTTAGTGATATTACATGTATGCATTTTAATGCACTTTAAAGTATACACAATTTTTGAATGTGTGAAAAGTGGGATTGGAAGTCCAATGGTGATAGGGTTTTGCATCATAATAAGCTATTACCTTTAATTCATTCTCACAAAAATTTGTGAATGTGTGTCATGAAGGATGAGTATGGGGGAGTTTCTTTACAGTTCTCAGGGCTTGAACATTCTCATCTTGACAATTAAGAATTTTGTAGTGCTTAATGCGAATATTGATAAATAACAATACCTACATTACTAATGAACAAAATATTATAATTTGGAACTATTTGGACCACGTCTACACTATGGGGGTATTACAAGCTTTTATGATGTAATGATATTTGCATAATACCCACACCCAATGTGGCATCAAGCTTCATGTCTATATTTAAAGTATTGCCTACACACCAATGTGGTCTAATGATGTCATAATACCCCAATAATGTGTGAATTGATAGGCTATCATTTAACCTAAGGGTATTACATTTGATTTATGTGGTTAAATCCCATTGTAATACTTCCATTATGAGGAGCTAAAAGTTTTTTAACACAAAATGAGACATTTGGGAACTCCTAAAAGTATTCCATGCGTGTTAAGGATGTTAAATGCAATTGTAGTACTTGCATTCCTGTTTAGGTGAATTATGCCAAAATATTTAATATATAAGATAAATTAATACAATATAATTATATTACTCATTATTACATTAATATCAATTTATTATTATTATTATTATTATTATATGTATAATATAGTATAATAATTATATATAAGTTTATTCCTTTATTTTCCATCTAATGAATGGTGAAAATTGTGTAGTTTAATATAACATGTAACATCGTTATAATATATACTTACTTTTATGTTATGTTAATCATTATATAGTCATAAATTATAAATTAATTTAATTAAATCATTAATTTAATTTTAAATAATAAATTATTCAATAAATCATATTAAAACTAATAATTAAAATCAACTTCTAAATCAAATATTCTAATTTTAATGTTGGTTCATGGCATGTTATGTAAAAAAATTGATTTGTTGGTTGATGATTTGATGGGGGTATTGCATGGGTGAAAATTCGGAATCGCCTTGAGGGCTTTCACATATGATGCCTTTGACCCATGGATCAATTTTGCAAGGCCATCATCTCTCTCCACTAATGGAATTCGGTACCCAAGGATGAATCCATCGTTCCACTTCGGGATGCCAAAAAGTTAAAAAAGTCAACTAAGAGCTAGCTTCATCGAAGTTAGTTTGGGCAATTCAAGATGTTGTAATGCTTCACCTTGAAGGCAGTCGCACTTAGAGATTGCCTCGCGTTTTGTTTGCTCAATGGGCTTTTGCTCATTTTAGTGGAGACAAACCAAAAGGTTGCCCAAAATTCTCTTGTTCCTATAAGCATGGTCTTGTCCACACAAACCTTTGGGTTGAATGGATGGATGACCAAATCTACCTGGCTACACATGCATGTCATGGTGCTTTGCCAAGTGTCGAACAAGGAGCCATGTGGCCAAGTATGTGGCTGAACAACCAACCACCTTGCATACCCCACTTTGCCCATGGAAAGTTTGAATCTTGATCTACAAGGAAGTTAACATTAATAAAGGGCATTAAATGATGAAGGTATTGCATGCACCCTAATGAATGGATTGTTGGAAAAAATGAGGGTATTGCTTACACACCATTGAGCAAATTGCTAAATGTAATTAACATCATTGAAGCATGGGGGTTATTGAATAAAAAAATTCAGACAAAAAAAAATGCGCCCAAAACATGGGGATATTGCATGAAAAAAATTGGCCAAAAAAAGCCCCACCTTCCTTCTTGCATGAGGGAAGGTGGGGTGGGGGGTTCTTTAATATTAGTGTCAACCAAATTGGTCACTTTGAAGAGGGACAAAAAATTAAAAGTAAGTGAGGTGAAAAATTGTAACGCAAATTAGTGTCAGCCAAATTGGTGACCTTTAGCAACTTGACTTCAACCACCATAGTCGGTGGTAATTTGATTGTTGCATCCACAATAGATCCTTCAATTTCCATTAATAGAAAACCCCCTTTTTCCCATTACATTTCCAACTCCTTTTCAACTATAACTTTTAGTTGAAAATAACAAACTTAATTGGAAAATATTATTTGCAATTGAAACAATGGCAATTGACAAGTACAAGTTGAAAGCAACATTCCAATTGAAAATGTTAGGCACATGTCAACACCACATCAATCGCCACTTCAAACCATTTTAATTGTGAATGGCATCAATTGTTATAGTTGAAAATCATTTTCAACTTGAATAATAGGGTGGATGAACTCCATCTAGTGACATTTCATGACGTCATCACTTTTAAAATTTCAATATTAAAATAAATTTTAAATTTAAATATGAATCGTCCAATTTAAGAAGGGAGGATATTTTGACACATGGATTAAAGAGATGTTGACACATGGCAGTGATAAATTATTTTTAAATTAAATATTGTTGATAAATAACATTAATATAAATTGTCTATCTTGAAACTAATACGATTTTAACACTTGGACATAAACTTTATATTTCATTACGCCTAGGTACTTACCTATTTGATTAAATTTAAGAGCCTATGTAGGTAAGTAGGTAAAATATTTACTTACCAACCTATGTTTGGTTAAATAGGTAGTTAAAGTACCTACCCATCAAAACCTATTTACTAAATAAACTAATTTAAGATAATCTTATTTTATTTTTGGTTTAGTTTTTGGGGTTAAACCATTTTGATTAGTTCATCCCAAGTGCCATTTGTCTTATGAAAATGGTTGGTGCATCTACCTATATAGTTTGTAAACTTGAAACATATGACAAAAAATATGGGTCAAACATTAATTACATCTTAGTTGCAACTACTAGGATACACATGTTGATAGCTTAAGGATAAAGACTTATAAATATTTGTACATTCTTTTGTTGCTTTGGAAGCTCCAAAAAATTTTGTAGCCCTTTACTTGGCGCATCTAATTCAACAAAAATCATTCAAATTGATGAAGGTTTGAGCAAGATATGTTTCTCCAAGTGAAGGGAGTCATGGCATAGTATGGGTTGGCACATATGACCAATTTGCATTTTGGAGCTTAAGATCTTTGGATGTCACTCTATTGTCTTTGCACTTCCAAAATATTTCATAGAACTTTAGATGGTGCATCCAATGCAACAAAAATCGCTCAAATCAATAAAGGTTTGAACAAGATATGCATTCTCCAAATGAAGGGGGTCATGGGCATGATGTGGGTTGGCACATATGACCAATTTACATTTTTGAGCTTAAGATGTTTAGATGTCACTCTATTTTTTCCAAAGATTTTCTAAAGCTTTAGATGGTGCATTTAATGTAACAAAAATTGTTCAAATTGATGAAGGTTCGAACAAGATATGCATTCTCCAAGTGAAGGGGGTCATGGGTATGTGGGTTGGCATATATGACCAATTTGCATTTTGGAGCTTAAGATCTTTGGATGTCACTCTATTATCTTTGCACTTCAAAAAAGTTTACAAAGCTTCAAATGACACTTCCATAGGTTTTTTTAAATTGTTTAAAACAAACAAGAAATGAGGAAGAAATGAAATTTGAAAGTAAGGGGGTTTAAATGTTTTTTTTCTCTTTGAACAAGCTCATCCTCTTCTTGCTTTTTTGTTTTTTGAGTTTCAAGAAATATTGTAGATTTTCATTTGGTTCACCTGTGGTCATGAAATGTTTTCCAAAAAGACAAAAAATTTCCAAAAATTGGTAAAGGTTTGGTGATAGGTGTATTTACCCTATCCATTAGTTATGTTATACTAAGCTAATCCACCTACTAATTATACTAAATATTAAACATAAAAGTATCTAACAAATAAAAAAACCTATTATCATCATTATTGAATATTTATAATAATAATAACTACTAATATTGATATTATAATATTTTATCTTGCTAGATATTAATTATAATTGTAATAATTAAAAATTTCAAATAATATTATTACTATTCAATAAATATTTAATCATAATGTAACTTGTTATTTATAATTAATTATATAATTGATGTTAGTAATCATATAAAATAATACATAAATTTGATATTAAAAAATAAATACTCATTTTACAATATCTTACTAAACATTAATTGCAAATATGATAATTAATATTGTGCATAATAATAATAAATATTTATAAAAATCAATACATATAATCAATTATTATATTAATATACATTAATGCTAATGTAAATCATATCTATAATTAAATCTGAATATCATTTATAATTGTATTAGTGAATAATGGTTGATAATATTATTAATATTGATAATAACTTATAATTTTTACATAATAATTACCTATTAAAGACTTAGTTACTTAATGTTTTAAAGACACACTAATTAATTACCTAATTACTAATAGGAAGTAATTAGGTAGGTATCTACTTACTATTAATTAATAGGTACTTAATATAGGTATGACTTAATATATTTACAAATAGTCCTTATAGTTGAAAGATAATTGTGGCAAATTTATAAATAAAACAACAATCTAGAACTGCATTTCATCTATCCAATTGGCATGTATCATCCATGCCTATGTTTGTGATCAACCAAAATTGTTGGACATGGGACTCATCTTGAGATGTCGTCATTTTCCTAGTCAAAGCTTCAATAATAATTCAAATGTAACACTTGTGAATATCCATAATATTCCGTGATTATCCTTTTAGTTGAGACTTGAGTTCAACTGCCTACCAAAAGAGTTGACATTTCAACTTGCCTGGTAGCACCAAATTATTTAATTAAATAATTAAAAAATTGCAATTGAAACGTAGTTGAAAATGACTTGCAATTGAAAATATTTTGGTTGAAAAAGGGGGATGTTCTACTAGTGTTCTGCACTTTGAAGATCTTCAACTTCAACCACTAATCTTGAAGGATCAATTGATGCATCAAGAGGCACTACTTCATTTGGAATATCTTGACCTTCAACCACCACAATTAGTGCATTTGTTGAATCATCGACCTTGTTGCTGTCATCAATGGTTAAAGGTTTGATGCATGGAACTTGCATCCTTCTCAATTTCATGAAAGGGGCCATCTTCAACTAAACAACCTAATGCACCAAAGAATAACCCAAAAAAATTAACAACATAAAGAAGTAGAAAACAACACAAGGGAAGAGGTGAAGAAAAAAAGGGTAGACAACAGTAGTAGGAAAGGGTGCCACTAGGAGGGTTTTAGGGTTTAGGGTGATGAAAGAACCAAGAGAAATTGGGGGCAATGGTAGTAGGACTAGGAAAAAAAGAGGTGTTGCTAAGAAGGTCATGGCAACACCAAGAGAGGGAAGGAGAATTAGGAGAGGGTGGGGCAATGGCAGAACAAGGAGAAAAGGGCAAAAATGGTAAAACAAGGAGAAATTGGGAGGGGGGGGGGTGGGGGTTGATGGCAAAACTAGGATCATCAAGAGCGAAGAACACCAAGAGTAAGAGCAAAAAACAGCAGGAGTAGGAGTGAGAATGAAGAACACCAAGAACAACAAAAGCAAAAACACCATGAGTAAAAATGAGGTGCATTAGGAATGAAAGCGAATCCCAACAAGAATAGGAGTAGTAGGAGCAAAAGTGAAGAGCAATAAGAGTAAAAGCACTAGGAGTGAGAGTGAAAAGCAACAGGAATAGGAACATTAGGAGCATCAAGAGCGAGAGTGAAAAGCAATAGCACCAAGAGCACCAGGAGCCAAAACAAAGAACAATTGGAGCAAGAGCACTAGGAACAAGAGCAAAAAGTAACAAGAACAAGAGTAGTAAGAGTGAGAGCTAGAAACAACATGAGCAACAACAAGGAACATCAAGAACAAGAGTGAATAGCACTAGAAGTAGGAGCGAGAGGGAAAAACAACAAGAGCAAGAACACCAAGTGCGAGGAGTGAAAACACATTAGCGATGGTAGCAGTGACATGGAGGTGACAAAAGGACGAGAATGGGGACGGGGAATGGGGGTAGGTAGGAGGGAAGGAGGTAGGTAGGTAGGTAAGGGGAGGTAAATAGGGGAAGGTAGGTAGAGGGCGATAGGTAGGTTGGAAGAAGGGGCTGAAAGGATTTTTTTTAAAAAAAACTTCTCTGGGGCAGGAAGAAGGAGAAGGAGAAAAATCCTTAACTCGCCCCAAACTCACCCACCGTCAGGTTCCCATCAAAAAATCCAGAACGGAATTTTTTGGATGCTGCATTCGTGGGTGCTGGGTCACTCAAGCCAGAGCCTACGTGATAATCGTCAGAGGTCTGTTCGTGTTTCTAATAACCGCCAACTCTACTAGATTACAGCTTGCTGGTCCCCATGACTAGTCTTCACATGTACGTTTGGCCACATGACTTATTTCCAGACTGAACTCAATCTTGTGTGATCTTGAGCATCATATTTTTGTCAGTTTAAAACTATGTAAGTCGTCTGCTACAGTTGCAGCATAACTCCAGTCTGATGCGTACTTGATGCACCCCTCTAGAACTGAGCAATTCAATGCCCGCTTCAGCCTCAGGGATTTCCTTCCCCCCGGAACGAGATTTTGTGGGATGGCGCGTTCGTGGGTGCTGGGTCACTCAAGCCAGAGCCTAGCTGATAATCGTCAGAGGTCTGTTCGTATTTCTAAAAACCGCCAACTCTACTACATTAGAGCTTGCTGGTCCCCATGACTAGTCTTCACATGTACTTTTGGCCACATGACTTATTTCCAGACTGATCTCAATCTTGCATGATCTTGAGCATCATATTTTTGTCAGTATAAAACTATGAAAGTCGTCTGCAACAGTTCCAGCATAACTCCAGTCTGATGCGTACTTGATGCACTGCTCTGGAACCGAGCAATTCAATGCTGCATCAGCCTCAGGGACTCGCCCCCCCTCCCCCCCAAGGATACATCTTTCAAACCCAGCCCTCCCACAATTTGCCTTCACGCCTACGGTACTAATACAACCGCTGATATACCTAAACCTCTAGCAAGTTCCCCGGGGAGAAAGAGATTACCTGAAAAAAATATGGACTTGGAGGTTGGGGTTGTCTTAGGAACAGTTTCTAAAAAAAGAAAGAGACAAATTGACAACTCCAACCAAGTTGGCAAGGGAACCGACTTTCTGGACCCAAAAAAAAAGTTATCCCCAGAGTTCAGCCTAAGAAATATCCCCCAAAGGCCCAAACAACATTATATCCACAACAGTCCATGTAAGGTTCCAACAAGTTTTATTTGTGCAAGGCCATTTGCTTTGCCCTAGACAAGCTTCAAATTACGCTAGTGTAAACCCAAATTAACCACCCTTCTCATTAGTGCAGACCTACTTTGAGGGTTTTCGGTGTAGTTTTTCTTTTTTTCGGGGGCCTGCTTGAGTTTTTGCATCTTAGAGGTTTTTGATGTAGTTGTTTTTTTTTTCTTTTTAGGGGTTGCTTAAGTTTTTGCTTCTTAGGGGTTTTCAGTGTGTTTTTTTATTTTTATTATTATGGTTCCTTTTTTGCAGCCCCCAAAACCAACAGTTCTCTAATTTTGTGTTTTTGGACCTCGCACTAGCTTTGTCATAATACTCTGAAACTTTGAGGATCCTCTTGAATTAACCAATAGAATAGAACCTTTCATGATTTCTCAGTATACAGTCTTCAAATTGTCACTGAGTTGTTCCCTGTAGAATATCTGCTACCACCCTAAAAACTTAACATATAAAATAGTACGTCAACAAGCTATTATTTATGTAATAGGTCTGTCGGTACCTATTTTATATTCTAGTGATAGTGATAGGCCTCCATATGCCAGCAACAAAGCCCTCTGGGCCGAATTTACAATTTACCTTTGCAAAGGGGCTGTCGATTTTCTAATTCATCTACGCTACAAAGTCAAGCACCTAAAATACCCTACAAGGTTTGTAATGGAAAAGAACTGAGCAATTTTCTTTTTCAAAGAGTTTACGAATTTGATAAAGAAATCCCATATTGCATGGATTAGACAAGTGTTGGGCAGTTGTTTCAACCACTGTTGGGCGGTTCTCGTTTTTGTAAGAACCATTGGTTCTGGTTTTTGGGGCAGGTTTCAAGAACCGCCCCAGTTCTTTTAATTGCTTTTCTCATTCTGAGAACTGACCCGATTATCTGAATTTCAGAAAAAATCTGGTTAGGTGATTTTCAGCATTAACGGTTCTCACAAAATTTTGAACCGTCGGTTTTCAGGGACAGTTTTCACAAGTCCTCACAAATCATGGTTTTTAGTTATATATATTTTACATTTTTTTTTGGGGTTTTTCATGTTTCCTTTCTTACAATCAGTTTTTTTTGTGGCATGAAACTCAGTTTAGCAGCAAATTTGGTGCTAAACTGAGTTTGCCCTGTTCCTTGCACTAGATCCTAAATACCCCCCCATCGAGCACTGTCTCGCACCTATTTTTCTTGTCTTCTTGCACCTGTTTTTCGGCCCCTGCAAGGCATAAAACCATGTGGCATGGTTCTACATGTACTTTTTATTCCGCAAAAGAACTTAATATTGTTCTTATAATTTTTTTATAATTTACGTTAGGCAGCAGCTCACCAAATTCGAAACACTAACCTTTCCTGGTATAGAACATGCTACCAAACATTGGCACAAATTCAGGAATGGGAGTTTTTTTTTTAAAATTTATTTTTTAGTAGAATGATGGCCAGAAGCATCCCAAGGAAGACAAAAAAAAAGGGAGGCCAAAGAAAGGCCAAAAGATGCACAGCCCGAAGGGCCCAAAGAGAAGGAGAGAGCCGGTCTCTCTTGTAGTAGGAAGCTATTTCATCCGTGGCCCCTCTAATGTTACCTACATGCAAATTGTGAGATCTAATATTAGTGGGAGGTTTAGAACAAGCATGATCTAATGGTAGTGGGAGGTCTAGAACAAACATCACTTGCCAATGTAATCTTCCTCTTTATAGCAAAGTTTAAAGCACATTGGAGAGCAATACTAACACGTTGCCTGAAAGATTGAATGCAAAAAGACAAGGATAAATGATCTCTCAATCATCTATCGTGGAAAGACGAGCACCCTCCTTGATGAAATGATCCATATCATGCCAAGGTGCGCTATGCATCTCCATGGTCATTGAAATAAAATGGTGCCCCTCAGGAAGCCCTCTATATTTACGAATTTTAGCAATGGTGTTAAATTTCGTAGTTGGACCTATTGGTTGATTAATGACATTTGAAAACATTGTTTCCCATGCTGAGTCAGTAATCACCACATTGGTAATGAAAATTTGGTCTTATTGGGTCATGTAAAGATCAGTTCGTAATGAAAATTTTAACGTCAAGGCATACCACCACTCTCTCCATACATTGTGCCCATTTTCTTGAGCGAGGGCATACATGACATCTTAGATGACATTATGTGTGGCTATCCATTAACCTCTCAACAAACAACAAACTAAATGTGTGCCAAATGCGTTCAACTTTTGTCAACATTCACACATGAGAAGACTAGATGCTGAAAGCTAAATCAAGTTGAGGTGAAAACACAATGTTGCGGTGAAAGTAGAATGTGTGATGTGAAATGAATGGATAGATGGTTTAGCAATCAACCATAGCCTTGTCCCTTTACCTGAACAAGAATAAATGTGACTTTTAAATTATAAGGAAATGGAGCCATCTTCCAAAATAAACTTGAAGGATGTGTCATGGTGGATGTCCATCAAAGAAACATGTAGACCTGGGACATGAGTAATAACCAGACTTTCAAAAGAAAGGAACATCTCCCTAACTACAGGAGGCAAGCCATCTTTTGCTACACATAAGTATGACTGAACAAGTGTGGGCCCCTCAACCTAAAAAACATACTCCTTCAAAACAAGCCTATCAAAAATACAAAACCTAAAGCACCAATATGGAACCACAAAAGCCCAATCCATAAGAAAAATAAATGGGGCACAATCTTCCATAGAGAGAAAGCCTATACCACCAAAATATATTGGTAGTTGAACTTGACGCTTTGTTAAGGGGCCTTGAAAAGATTTTCATGATGTTGGACCCATAATGTCCCCACATATTTGTATAACTTTCTTGTCAAGACCTGCCAAAAAAAATAGGAAGGAAAAAAAAAGAAGTACTGTTCGTGTGAGATAAGAAAATCAATGAACTACAGATGAGGACGAAATGCCCAAAGCAACCTGGGCATCTCCCAAGAGAGGAAGATCATCAATATGCACCATGTCCTAAAATAAAACCTCATCTAAAAAATGCGTGGCAAAGTTTTAGGAACCCATTGGCACATCCAAAATGCAACTATGAGGAATCTTTATGCTTAGAATGATCCTTGAAAGATTACAACATTTACACTTCGACACTTCGACCCTAAGCCCAACTTGGGCTAATTGGGTCGAAATGTGGTCAAAGGCAAAAGAAAGCTCACTTATAGGCCCCACGATGTGGGTATTGTATACTAGGGATGGAAAGACACAGCTAGAGGCCCATGCAATGGTTTCTAAAAGAACTCAATAATGGGCCAAAACAAATAAATGACCTTTTAGGGGGTTAGGCTGCTTCCTACTTGAAAATGACTTAATAATGGTGACCACCTCCACATGTTGCCCATGTTGGTAATAAAAAGAAAAATGTGCACCATAAAACAATTTGGTAAAAGGGACAATGCTCGTTGAAGGCCCCCAGGCATCACACAACTATTTAAAAATAACAATTTGAGAAGTGTTATTAAAAGCATTTTCAACATCAACCTGCATCACGACCCAGTTAAGGTGCAAGTCGAAGAGGGCTTGGATGCCAAAAAAAGTGGCTACATAGCCTCCAGGGGTTGATACTTTAAACTAATGGGGGGAAAGGTGTTCCTAAAATGGCCCCTGAAGTTGTAGGACAATGGAGCAACTAATAAATCAAAAGAACACCTCACCTACAACAATAGAATGAAAACCACCAGTGTCCTTTACCATTGCTAGCAATTTGCTAGCCCCTCACATTAGGGTCATCGACCTTGGGATCTCCCCATGAACAACAATAGCAGTAACTTGGAATAATTTTGAAAACTTTGAAGATGGGTCCTTTGGTGTGAGGCATCTTAAGAAATGCTCATATACCATCCTACATAGCCCACTTGAAAACAAATGGGGACTAGTGGTTAAGGCTTGCGTAAACAAAGTCCTATCCGAGACAAAAGTGTGCTCAAATTAATAGTAAAAAATAGGAAGAAAGACAAGGTTTGAAAAAGGGGAGTGCAGTTGGTGTAGGGTAGCAATGGTGTCTTTTGAAGGAATGGCTAGAGTCATGGGTTGGAGAACTTTGGTTGCATGAATGTATTCATTGACTTTCCCTAAAGTTAAACATTGACGAAAAGGAGTGGTCAAATTTTTTTTCCATGAGTGGAAAAAATAGGGTGCACAAAAGGCATGTGAAAACTCCTCCTGGAAAGAAGACCAATCACACACCATAAACTTCTTAAGGCGAGGAGAAACCTCTTGTTGACTTGAACGACCTCTTCGAGTATAATGCAAACATCAACAAAGCAACAAAAGGAAAAGAAATTATGCTAATTTGTCTGTTCGATTTCGAGCAATTCAATCAAGAGATAAATGAAAAGCTTGCTTGACCTCGTTTTGGATGGCTTGAAGGATCCTACAAAACAAATGAAAGCACACAAAACAAAATTCAAATAGCCCCAAAATGGAGCTAGATTGAGCTCGAAACCAACCCCAAGAAGTAAGAGGAATAAAACTAGGGAGAATCATAGGAAGGAATGACACTTGCAAAAAAAAAAAAAAAAAACCAAACCAAATTGAAAAAAGAGGAAAAAAAAAAGAAGAGAAAAAA
>Ga0116227_10007437_pt1 | contig 21361 bp, 16 predicted proteins | sample S1TSphgellanicum_FD_89693 | JGI IMG/M metagenome (GOLD analysis project Ga0116227, IMG submission 89693) | Host-associated microbial communities from peat moss isolated from Minnesota, USA - S1T2_Fb - Sphagnum magellanicum MG | ecosystem: Host-associated > Plants > Peat moss > Unclassified...
AGTATCTTTTTTTAATGTTTGTTTTTTTTTTTGTTTTGTGTTGGTTGTGGGGGGGGGTGTGGGTGCTTGGTGTTTGTTTTTTTTTTAAATCAATTATATGATATTGAAAAGTTTGCTGATTTTTTTCCAGAAAATAAAAAAAATTAGTTGAATTTACACTAGAAAAACCTTTCTCCAAAATTTACCCAAATATTTTTGTGAATAAAATAACAAAATTTGTCCAAAAAATCATTCATAGGGGGGGAGGGAGTATAAAACAGTTTGTCTTTTAATCTTTAAAATGTGTTTATTTTCACATATATTTGGGGTTATATTTATTTCTCAAATTCTTTCAACCTTAAGACCCCTTTGCACTTGAGACTTGAATTAAAATTTTATGTCAATATGGGCTTAAGGCTAGAATCAAGGTAGAATCAAGTGTGTGCTCAAATACATGGAGGTGAAAATTAAATCTCATATTTTAAAAAATTAATGGAAGTGGAAATGATTTCGTGGACAAATCTAAATATGATTATAGATTTTATGGACAATGATCATATCTAGATTGTCCATGTTCTTAGACTCATGATGTTTTTCATTTTTTAAAGTTGTTTTAAAAGCAATTTGTTTTTGGGGCGTTTTCGATGTTGAGATTTTTTTTAAAGACCTTCGTATAACAACAATCATAGTGGTTTAAAAACTCAAAAAACTTTGAAAATGTTAAATAGGTCAAGTTTTCACTAATTTTAAAAGACCAAAATTAAAGGAGAAAATATATTCTATTTTTTTGAAAAAAAATTAAGAAAAAATAAAAATGCTTACCACTTCCAAGGAGAAGGTGGTTGAAAGGGACAAATTGAAATGTTTGCTTCCAAATCATGTGTGGAGGTCATATTAGGAGCTTGTTAAATGTCACTCCCATGAAACATTAATGAATTTGATGTTTGAAATGATTTTATTAAGTCTAATTACTTTCATAAACGGAACATTGATAAAAACAATATAGACTTGTTAACTTTGAAAAAAATGTTTTGACAGATGCTCCATTTTCAATATGTTGAATATGTCCTTTAAATTATTTTTTAAAACAAAATTTGAAACTAAATGATTTTTATGTTATATATTTGATGCAATTAATAAATATGATTAATTGAAATTAATTTAATTTAAAAAATTAAAACTATTATTAAACTAAAAATACCAAAAAATAGTAAATCCCTTCTTTGCTTTCCTTTTTATTTTTTGTAAAACTTCTATGATAACAAGTCATTCATTCTTTTATGTATTTAATTCAATTAATAACACACGTTATAAAACATATTCATAAGATGTAAAAAGCACAAATAATTTAATAAATTCATAAAAATTTCAAAATTATTTAAATATTTTTTTTAATATAGTTTTAAAAATTCAATGCATTTTTGTTGAATAATTAACGAATTAAAAAAATTCATGTCAAAAATAAAATATTTTTGAATATTTCAATTTAAACATATTATATAAAAATATTATCTACACAATATTTACATGCAACATATCTACATATGTTAAAAAAATTGGGGCTAGCATGTTTGTTTTGTTTTGTTTATACTTATAAGATCCACATAACTGGGATGCTTCAGATCGTGTTCTTGGTCTTGTAACTTGATTGTGTAACTTGATTACACAATTACTTAGGGGTAAATTGGGTGTAAGTAACTTCATGTGTAATTTGATTACACAATTATTTAGGTAATTGTTTGATGGGGTAAGTTGGATGTAGGATTCCATAATGCATTGATTTATGTCATGTGTAGCATGTGATGTTGTTATCTTGTGATTAATTCTGGAATCACATGGGAAACCATGTGATGTTGTTTTCTTGTGATTAATTGTGAAATCACAAAGGGAACCATGTGATGTTGTTTTCTTGTGATTAATTGTGAAATCACAAAGGGAACCATGTGATGTTGTTTTCTTGTGATTAATTGTGGAATCACAAAGGGAACCATGTGATGCTATTATCTTGTGATTAATTATGGAATCACATGGGGAATCATGTGATGTTGTTTTCTTGTGATTAAGTGTGGAATCACATGGGGAACCTTGTGATTTTGTTTCCTTTTGATTATTTGAGGAACCATGTGGTGGATAGGTTTTAGGAAATTTTTTGATTAATTTCTTTTTGGTTAGTATATAAGGAGGTGTTTGTGACCTTGAGAAACACCTTCATTTTGTACAAAGTCATGGTATGAATACAAAGCTTGTGAAAATTGAAGTTTTGATTTTGGAAAGGCTTTTGATTTTGGAATAGTTTTGGTGTTGTTTATGTGTAGTTCAAGAAAGGAGAATGGTGAGGCTTGCATAACCAATAGTAGGGTGGAAGATAGTTTTACAACCAAAAACATAGATTTCATAACTATGTAGTAAACATACATAGTTTCGGTCCTAAACCCGCTTGTGTTGTACAGTCTCTTTGGAAAGCTCTCGAGGAGGAGGGGTGCCTTGGCTTTGTTTCATGGTGTTTGTACTTGTGGTGCAAAAGTTCTTGAATATTGAATGAATTTTTCATTGAAAATTAAATTAAATTGTAACTGAACATTTCGAGGGAATTGGAATGTGCTTTTGTGCTTTTGGTGTTGTTGGAAAGATCTTGATGAGTAGGACCGAATGGAATTTATTTGGTAAAGTTAAGGTGAAACTCTTTCCATCACCAATTTTGAGTATTTTACAAAGCAAGGTTTAACATTAGATTGAACATTTTTGTGTGTTTTTTTTAAGAAATTGTAAAGAGGTTGAAGCACTACATGGAAAGTTGTGCAAAAGAATGAAGAGTGAGTAATTTCAAGAATAAATAATAACTTTGATTTTGTAAGGTAATTTTTTCTTGTGTGCAAATATTTCCGGAAAAAACTTGATGGAAAACAAATTTTTTGTGGCAATATTTTCAAAAAGTGGACTTTAGAAGGCTTGGGAAAAGTTTCAAGAACTTGAGCATTTTGTCAAGTAGGAACATGAAAGCATTTGAGAATTCCATAACCATGAACGATGGAAATTTTTTTTAATAAAAATTGAACATTTTGTCAAAAATGTGGGTGTTTGTTGTTTTGGGTGCAAATATAGTAAAACAACCCACTACATGCATAACTAATGGTTAATTTTATATGTTTTTAAGAACTAAATCAAGTTAATATAGAAAATATTTGATGTATTTATACAACGATCAACAATGTTTTTAATATATTATCAAAACATGTGAAAAAGTTTGAAATGAATCAATGAATAATATATATTTCTAAAACATTATAACGAATGTCTTTTTTTGTTTTGTAAGATTGTAAAAAAACTTGAAAAGATTTTCAAATGACATTTTTTTGAAATTTTTATAATTATGTCAACCTAACAAAAGAATCCAAAGAAAAATTTAAATAATTTAAAATATTTTAAAAGGTTTTGAAAAAAATTCCAAGAACATATATTCTAAAATAAGCATAGGACAATGCAATTGGATGTGAGTCATTTTATTGTACCCGGTTGATTTTTTTTGTTTCTTATACCAATTGTTATGGAGAAAAGCAATAATAGGAAAGTGGTGGAGAGAATATGTGATTTTTTTAAAAAAAACATTTGTGGAAATTATGTTGGAGAAAAGTGGGAGTAGAAAGTCATGGAGAGAAGCCTTGATTGAAAAAAATTTCATGTAATGGTGGAAGATGGGAATGCCATAATGATGAAAAGCATTTTCTTTTTTATGAGCGATAGAGAAGGGGACTTTGGGTTGAGCTTTCGGTTTTTTTGGGGGTTTCGTCCTTTGTTTCATCCCCAACTTGGGGATTTTAAGGATAATAACAAATTAGGCATGAAACAAAAACAAGGTAGAAATACCCCCACCCAAACAAGGCATAATTCTAAAAATAACTTTAACCATTAAAAAATATTGACTATCATTGAAGGATGAAAAAAATGAGAAAAAAGAAAAATAATACTCAAATTATTTCATAGCAATTTACAAAGTGGAGGCAATATAAACATTGTTATAAAATATATACTAGATTTAAAAAAAGAAATATATGAAATGCAAATAACCTCAGGGTTTAATATTAAATACATCAAGGTCTTATAAAAATTATTTATTCTGTGACCTCCCTTTTAAGAAATAACCAAATCGCCCCTCCCGCACCCCACCGCACCCAACCCAACCCAACCTTTTCAAAATGGGAAGAAACAAAAAACCATAGCTCCCCTTCCTTCCCACCCCACTTAAAACATGGCCCCTTCGGAAAGGGGAAAAAAACCCAACCTTCTTCCTCCCCTTAAACCTAGACATGTACAATTTTATTCATTCAACCTTGATTATTCGCCCCCTATACCCATGCATGATGTATTTCTCCCCATGAAATCCCTACTATGCATGTATCACAAGTTTGGGACAAAGCTAATAAAAAATGTTCAAGACAATTGCAAGTCCACATTCATCATGGTGTGTATAATTTGATTATGTTTCATTATGCAATGCTAATACCCTAGTACCTCGGCCAATTCAATTTGAAAATAAACTTGTGCGTGGGTAAATCCCCAAAACAAAGGCTTTAAGTACCAAAAATAAGGGACCTATTTAGGGTGAGCTAAAGGCAAGTTCCCAATTATGGTGAAGACTTGAAATGTGAGCTTTACCCAAAGTGAAGAAACACCTAGGCAATACATAGGTGACAATGTTTGAATTGTTATAGTTTTAGAAAACTTTCTACAAGAGCTTTGGTTTGTTGGAAAAATAGTTGAATTACAAGACTTGTACTAATGTTGGTTAGAGATGGATTTTGAAAATATTTTCCTTCTTGGCATTTTGTTTTGAACTTTTGCTCATTTTGTAACTAAAAGAACTCCTTTCCTTCATGAAAGGAACAAGCTATTTACAACTTTAATTCAAAAGTTCAAAAAGATTTTTTTATAGATTTAGGAAAGTTGACAAGAATGTTCTTGTTAGTATAATTGATAATTTGTGATTTTTTAAAAAAGTGTTATTTATGTTACCAAAAGAGTCTTCATAATAAAATGTGTTATGAAGAAGAAAATTTTCTTTGCTTATATAACAAAAAATTTTCCCTTATCACTTGGAACAAGTCAATTTTCTTTTGTGGAATTCAATTTAAGTTCAAAAGGTGTAAGGTTATTCCTTTTTCATTTTGATGTGCAAATAATGTTGCATAGTTGAACATATATTGGCATTCCTTATATTATTGTGCGATTGGTTGATATGGTTCTTATAAAGATGGAGGTACAAACGCACCCCTAGGCTCCTTAAGGGATTCAAATGTGAGTCTAGTCTGAAGACAACGGAAAAGCAAGGAATCAGGGCATGCTCCTTGGCTCACATCACTTTGAGAGGGTAGAGGGATGTGCTAGAGCTTTGAAATGAGACTAGGAAGAATGACAAGCATTTAATCACTCATTTGGATTTGCACAAATCAAACAACAGGTTGGTTAGTGCATAATTGAAACACTTTTGGTGTTAGGACGAGCCACGTGTAAACTCGGACTCACAAAACTCACCACAGCCCGAACTTGGAGGAAGCCACCACCTTCCCCCTTATAGTATATTATGTGCTTCTCCATGAGGCCCACATCCAAATGACTTTTTGTTTCGGGACTCCCACGACTTTGGATCCCCATAACTTTGTGTGCAGACTTCCAATCGCAATGAGGTCTAAAGCAAAGTTGTAGCCCTCATCAAGAACTTTCCAACAGTATGTTGCATGCCACCTGCACACAAGGAAATCGAGTCGATTCTTGACTTTTAGTGGTCGAGAGTCAAATTGTCAAATTGACTCCCAACCTTTTTTTTGGTCATAACTTGTGTTTCAAATGTCCAAATGAGTGATGTGAGCCCATTTTAAACATTTATGTTTCAATAGCTTTCCAATGATATAAAAAATTCTTCAAATTGATGGGTTTTGACCCCTACAATCGCTCTCTAAAAATTCAGGAGTCCTTTAAGATTCTAATTCCCCAAGTGGGAGTTGCTTTGAGAGTGTGAGGGTTCATTCTCTCACATTCTTCTACACTCCCAGAAATATAAGATATACCTCCCAAATCTCTTTCTTGTCTTGCCTTTTTACAAGCCCTTGCCTTGATCATGAGCCCAAGATTAAGGTTGTGACAAGTACCATGAAACCTTTTTACTAATCTACATTGTTTCATGCATAAATACCATTCATTTTAAAGCACATGGAAAAATTTCCTAAATGTATTTGGAGGGTACCTAATATGTATGAATGCTCTTTCGAAAAAATATTAAGGATTATTAAAAATATTAAATAATTGTCCAATCTATTTTTTCCATTAATTAATTAATTAATATATACATATTAAAGTCACCTTATATTAATTATAATATATTATTTTAAATTATTAAATAATATATTATAATTAAATTAATTATATAATAAAACATGCCCTATTTTCTAACTAATTAATTTTATTTTTTTACCTAACAATCAATATATTGCATCTTATATTTTTATTCTTTCTTTTTTACTAGTGTGCCCCCAAAGTAGTACTAATTACTTAAGAACTAGCTAGTATAATTAATAATTAATTCAAATAACAATATTTTTTATTTAAATTACCTAATTACAATAACTACCAAGCCCAAACACTGTCACCTTGGGCTTAGATTCAATGTAGAAATAATATTGTTAGAACATTCTATCAATGAACAAGTACTAAACAATTGATGAATTAGTCGTGTTAAAACTCCTATTGATCTATCCTTATACATAATGACCCAAGTGATGAGCCTTCCTCTTATATGGAAGACATTTCATACAATGGAAATGCCCATTCCTTGTTAAGATGCATCATATGTCCTCTTCTTAAAGATGTAAGAACCGTCTCACTCTTAAGGAATAGGTCTTAAGAACCCATTTTACAAGTTATTTTGTGTTGGAGACAGCGAGAGAGAGAGAGAGAGAGAGTGCACAAGTGAGACAGGGGAGAGAAGCAAAAAGGAAAGCAATGCAAGATACCAAAGCCACGCCTGCGGAAGAGGAAGCAGTGGATCAGCTACGAGCAGCACTCTTGCACCCGCACGGGACTGCGCTTGAGAGAAGGCAACGACTACTAGCCGCCTGGACGTCCTTGCGGAATTCTGTAGTACCCAATTCCCAACCCCAAGGTAAGTCCCCTCAGCATGTAGACTCATGGACCTCTCAGCATCCCAAGCACATGCGCCTTAAACCCTAGAAATCCTCCTGTGGGTCTTTTTGTTGACAAACCAAATGTCCACAGAACAGGATGTGTCACACAGTGCCACAAACAGAAATGGGCCTTTTGGGTCATCCTCCAGTGTGTCCTTTTGTGGACAAAGGGTTGTGAAAACACATGGCAGCTGATAAAGCAATTTCAATTTGAACCAATCTCCATTTCTTGTGTACCAAACCCTAGTGCAGAATTTCTGGGCTCCAAGCAAGGGTCACTTGCATCATCATGTTTGCATGGTTTTCAGTCTGCTTGAAGTTCTTGGCAAAGAAGTCATGTACTTTGGTTGCGCCTTACTTTGGTTGTAACTTCTTGGATCTACCTGTGAAACAAAGTCCTCAAGGTATATCATGTGATATCTTTGACAAAGGTTCTCAACCAGAGTATGCAGGTATTGAAATGATTCGCATGCCTCATGTTCATTCCAATATCTCAATTACTGCTCAGTTGGGAGTTATCAGCAGTCAATTTTACAGGTTTTTGAGGCTTTGTAGTGGTAAAGAGTTTTTTTTTCTCTCCAATGGTCAGTCTTATTGTCCTTCCGAATAATAAAGTCTACCCTCTAAAGATTCTGTTAAAGTGGACTAGAGGGTTGCTCAACAAGGAAGAATTCCTTTTCGGAATTTCTGCAATTGGAGTATTCCGAGTGATTCTGTATGAAGTCTTGTAAGTGGGGAGCTCTTGTAAACCCCCTTGGTCTTTGTTCTTGTCTGCTGTCCTTTTTCTGTGTGTTTTTTCTATCCTGTTGTGTTTTTCTGTTTTTTGTTATCTTTTTTGTGTTGTTGTTTGTTGCTAGCCAGTAGCATGGCTGAGTCTTCCTATTGCTTCCAGAATTGCAGCAGAAACTCAGTGCAGGTTAGTGTTTTCACTGGCCATTGCCCACTGTAGGGAGCTGATGAAGTCAGTGGGAAAGTTGTGATAGAGAAGTCACTATCATGCATGCTACTGTTGATAGTCCCTGAACAGGTGTGAGCCTGGCACTGTTGTTCATACTGCTTTTGTGTTTTATTTTGTTTTTTGTTTCTTGGCCCTTTCTTGTCTGTTTTGTCTTTCCTTCTTTAGAATTCTCTTTGGCTGGTTAAAGAAGTGTTAACCTCACTTTGCCTTTTCTTAATTGTGAGAATGGAGATTTCTTGGTTCTTATGAGAGATATATTTGGTTGTGCCTTAAACCCTAGAAGCCTTCTGTGGGTCTTTTTGTGGACAAACTGTATGTCCACAGAACAGGATGTGTCACAATGGCACAAAAAGAATGGGTCTTTTGTGGCCATCTGGTTCATCCTCCTGTGGGTCTTTTTGTGGACAAAGGGTTGCAAAAAGACATTGCAGCTCATAAAGAATTCTAATTTGAACTGGTCTCCAATTCTGTGTACCAAACCCTAGTACAGAATTTCTGGGCTCCAAGGAGGGTCACTTGCCTCATCATGTTCACATGGTTTTGAGTCTGCTTGAAGATATGTTCTTTGTTGTCTTGTATATTGTGTCGACAAAGTTGAAGTGGTTTGTTTTGTGTCCAGCTGCTTCCACAGTGGAGGGGCGGCTGAAGCACCATAGGCATGAAAACAGAGAAAAGAGACACTCAAAGAAAAAAAGGCAGGTGTCAGAGTGTGAAGGAGATGGCACACAAGCAGCCTCCAAGAAGAAGGTCATTGTCTGTGGATATTTTGTTTTGTTGAGGATGCAGTAGCAACCAAATCTTGCTAAATAGGGCACTGTCATCATGGATGCACATTTGGATAGTCTCAAAACCTGATTAAGATTTTGGAACCCTTGGTTTTGTAGGAAAAAAAAAATTCTTTTGAGGTTTAGGTGGTTGCATTTTATTGCATTTGAGCAGGAAGAGAAGACAAGGCAGTTGCATGAAGCATCTCGAGAGGGAAATACAGCACGTGTTGCTCAATTGCTAAGCGAGGGGGCACGGATTACTGGCAAAGATGATATGGGTTACACTGCTCTCCATTGGGCTTCCCTCTATGGTCATGTGCAGGTGACACCACTCCTCTCCCACCACTTGCACATGAAAGGGTTTTAGGGTTTTAGACTTTCTGCAGTTTTGCTCTTATGATGAAAGAGTTTTGAAGGGAAGCAGGTGGTGAGAATGCTATTGGGCGCAGGGGCAGGTGATGGGAAGCGTATCAACCGTGTAACAAATTCTGGAAATACTTCTCTGCATTTTGCTTGTACTGGCCAACATGCAGAAGTGGCATCTCTTCTCCAGCTCTACAAACCAGATGTATATGCCACTAATTCTTATGGTCAAACTCCTGTATCTTTAGGTAAAGCCTTTATCTTAAAAGAAAATAAGAAATCCTCAATCCTTACTCTTCCTTGCTTTCCATTGTGCTGTAGAAAAATTCAAATCATATGTAAGTAGTCCTTTCCTATGTTATGTATATAAGCAGGGTTAAGGAGGCTGGTGGCAGCAATTGAGGAAGAGCAAAGATTGGCCCAGGTGCAAGATCTCCGCAACCAACCTCTTTCAGATCTTCTCTTTCGGGAAGCCGACTGGGAGAGACAAGTGAATGAAGGCAAAGGGGATGTTGACAGATACAAGAAGGAGACTCACCTTGCCTCAAAACCAACAGTCCAGAGAATGTGGGACACCTACCAAGCTGCATGGAGTGACTTTGTACGCATTTATGGTGAGGGGACTGAAGGGGTTTCCTCTTCAAAGGCCACAGTCATCAAGTTCAAGAATGTTCCATGGCCATTCATCCTGAGGCAAGGAGACCAAGGTACGGTTTTTCAACATGCAGATGATGGGATGAGTCAAAACAAATGAAAAATTCATTGCGAGACTTATTGATTGTTCCAAGGCATTAATTCCTTCCTTACAAGTGCTTGTTTGATATCTTTGTTAGTAATGTTCAAGGAAATAGTGGTTCCAATCTGCAAACATAAGGCAGTTTGTTTACAATCTGCAAACTTAGGTTTGGTAGAGAGAGATGGGTGGCTGATGAATATCTATAGGGGAAGGATGCCGTTTGTGCAAACTGGAACAAATGATTAGAAGCAAGGAAACTGTTAAGAGGAGGACTAATTCGTTGTGGAATGATCACAAACAGAAGGAGATGATGAGCTTCTACTTAGCCGGCTTGAAGTCTCTGGACCTGAGCTGCATTCTCTGATTCAACAAGAGCGGCTCCGATGGTAAGCCAGTACTGCACAAAGTTACGTTGAGAGTAGATCAGACTGCAATCAATCAAAGGATGTTGTGGGTCTTTTGTGCAAAATCTGTATCATGTTTTTCTGGGTGGGGGGATATATTCTCATAAATTGCTAATTGCAAGTTCAGATTGGAAGGAGACTTGGTTTCACAGCTACATTGTGCCTTAAGAAGTGCTGTATATTGCAGGCACCCAGATAAGTTTCTTCAGTTGTTTGGCCGGCAATTATCTGCTGCAGACAAGGACGCGGTTCTTCTTGGTGCACAAACTGTGTGCCAATTGCTTAACTCCTTAGCTAGTGAATTGCAACACCACTAACTAGTGTTGCATTTGAGTTCTTCTGTATTTCTCCTTCTGTACAGCACAGCTTCTTTCTTGATCATGGTGGTCTTGGGATTCTGCACTTTTCTTAGTTCAGGGTTTGCTTTGTGCAGAGTTTTATGTTTGGTTAAAGTCCTCCAAGCATACGTTAATCAGAGATCCCTAGCCAATTGGTGCATATGCAGGACAATCAATAAGAATTACTCTAGAATTGGTGAAGATTTTTGGAACTCTGCAGTCAGTCTCTAAATGTTCAATCTCCAGCACAGTGAAGATAAAGGAATCATGTGTTCACAACTCTCTGCAGGGTTTTATCATATGTAACTGCAGTTGCAGCCTCCAAATGACTTTGTGAAAGTTATAGAACTGTGTCAAGATGCCCAAACACCCAACATGGACGAGATTGGAGGCTTGTTTATGTCACATGGATGGCTGATGCTCATATGAGTAGATTAAACTTTTTGAAGCTGATATGGATATGAAGTCAGCTACAGACAACATGAAGAGAAATTGGTTTTTGTTGATGACTGATACAATTCATATGAGAAAATCTGAAATGGTAATCAAGTGTTAATGTATGAGTAAGCTGAAGCATCTACAGAGTCCAAAGTTGATGCTTCTACCTAGATGTTTTGTCTTTCTGACCAATGGGTTACAACTTACAATTAGTTCCCGACATCCTTTGCAAGGAACTGCTTCTTGTTGTCTGCTATGGAAGAAGAGCTGCAAGGGAAAAATAGAGCACTTGATATGCTAGGAGCAAATGTTTAACTGGAAACTGACCCATGCCACAATTTCTGACTCAGTATTAGAAAACTCAGTATTCTTGTCCCTTATGCTGTCATGGTCATCTGGAGTGTTGTCTATTTGCAAACAGATGAAGTTATTTGTATGTTCCTTTGTGGTATAGATTGTGAAGACTTTTTGAGGCTTAAGTGGATTCACAAGCCAGAACCAAAAGAAATCTCTTCAGATTCAGATGAGTTTTGTCAATTTGGGAATTGGATTTTTTGATGTAGAAGTTGAGATTTGGGCCTACAATTCCGCTTCAAATAGCTGATCATGCCAAGGAATTATAAACAAAATTCTGCTGATCTTAAAATGGGTGGGTCAGAAGTTTACACGGAATGCTCTTACATTCCATTTCCAGTTCTCTGTGCTTGCAAATTGTTCTCAGTACCCAAATGGCAATGAAAGCTAAAGCTCAGGTGAAGAAGCTGATGAACATTAGAATCCAGAGATGGCAACACTAGATCATGGCTGTTCCACACACACCAACCATAAGACCCATTAGCAATGGCATGTACTTCATATGGAAGACATGGAAAGAGTCATCAGTTTTTGTGAGTAACTTCCTTCCCCCAATGCAATAGATAAAACTAGTGTGCTACTCCCAACACTCTTCAACAACTGATGAAACTAGTGTGCTACTCCCAACACTCTTCAGGCAGTACCAGAAAGCGCAAAGTCCCTAATCCCAAGAGTACTATCAACTACTTCAGTCTTACACTTGCCTGCCTTCCTTTTTTGGGGATGCAATGAAAGAACAAAGTTATCACAATGGAGTCCAAAGAGGATCAAGTTCCTTGGAGTGTAGGTAGTAGTACATTTGTGGCATGAGGGTGTGGGTCCTTCTTGCAAGTTGCAATGGTAGGGATTTGCAAGCTGCTCTTGCAAATTGATGAAGCTAGAGTAGCTCCACCGGCAAGAGTGTAATGGCTAATGAGGGAGTGTAATGGGAGGTTGCTCTTTGGATATTTTCTCTTGTGATAAAAGGGGTATTTTTTAAGTACACTAGCAAATGATGGAATATTGACAAGAAAATTCAGAAAATTCAAGATATATTTTAGAGATATTTTTACAATAGATCTAAGCACCCTTATTTATTTACATCTAAGTAAATTTTAAAAAATGATTTCCTAATGAATTAGGTGCACCCCATATTTTTTTTGCATGTGGTTTGAAAAAAAAAAAAAATGGTTTGAAAAAATATGGAAGTGATTTCCTTGGGCATGCTAATTATAATTTACATGAAGTTCAGGTTTTAAAAAATGTGAAATTGAGTTTGAACTTATAAATATGCAAAGGATACGTGACTCTCCAAAAGGCGGCAATAAACATAATTTTGCATAAAAGTAGCTTGCAAACCCTTCACTCAAGGTTTGAGATTGTAATTCTATAACCTAATGCTATTTTATTTTTCAAAAAGGAATTATCATTTTCGTTATATAAACATCACAAAAGTAATGTGATTTCTTACTTGGGAACAATAAAAGATATTGATAATTTTTAGCCATTAGGAAAATGGGAAACTTCTATAATATGCCAATTTGCCTAACATTTTACAACAAGTAAAATTTGCAAACTTCACATGTCAAATGAATTCAGTGGTTTAGTTAGGTAAAGGCATACAGGGTGCAATGTTTATAGAACTCTTATGTAGCATGTAGAGTTAATTGGGGGTTAGATTGCTACCAATCTAACATCTTGACAACCCTGGGTGGGTACCCGGAGGGTACCATTGGGGGGGGCGGGGAGGAAAAAATGATGTGAGGCATTTGAAGAAACAATTTCATTTTCTAAATGCCCTGCAAGATTTTACACTTTGTAAGTGTACCTCCAAAATACACCAAAAAAAAAATCTTGAAGGTTTTTAGGTTAGTTAATTGACAACATTTACACTGGAGGGTTCAGGTCCTGTTTTTGCCATGTTCACACTAAGGTGGGTTTTGTGGGAGGTTTAGGGTTAGGGCTGTCAGTTTTAGTTGTTGGGAAACCCAAGTCTAGGTCTCATGAAAGAGAGGAATGGGTCCTTGTTTGGTTGGTAGGGTTTAGGAGCTTTGGAGGCAATCACCTGCAATTCCATGTAAAAAAAATTAGCTTACCATCTAATAAAACACAATTAAAATAATTGGCAATCACCTAGAATTCAAAGTAGAAACAATGGCAACCACCAACAACAAGGATTAGGAACAATGCTACATAAAAACCTTTCAGGAGAGTTGGACCCAAATCATCTCAACAGTCCCTTGCCCATTGGAGTAGGAGATACCTGCAATTACAAAACATTGGATTAAGTTGTGAGAAGTTTGGGACTTGAAAAACATGTGTAATTTTTTGACTAATGAACTTGACTAAAATAATTTATTTGATTATCTAATTATCAAGTTGAATAAAAAAATTGACCACCTTATCAAAATAATTAATGAGTTTTAATCAAGTGCGATATCTAATAAAGTTGAACAAATCAAAATGACATGTTTGTTCAAATGACTAATTTTTTTTAATCAAATTGAACATTCCGTGTTATTTAATAGGCCAAATTCACTACCTAGTACTACCTAGGCTAGCTAGGTAGACCTAGGTAAATAAATAAGCCTTGATTATTTACTTACCTAGGCCTCAAGGCTTATTTACTTACTTAAGCTTACCTACCTACCTACCTAATTATTACCTTGGCTAGGTAGCTAAACCTAAGTAGGCTAGGCAAGTAACCAAAATTTATCTACCTACCTAAGTTTACCTATCTACTACCTAGACTAATTAAGTAGTTTAAATCTATTTACCCTATTACCTACCTATCCTTAGTCTAGTAAGTTGCAAATAGGTTGGATATTTTTTTATTAAAAAATCTAGCTTTAAAAAAATGTTTTCTAGTAGAGTATCTTTTACATTGCCAATAACCATGGCCATGGTAAATTCAATCAATTTCAACCATTCATATAGTTGATGGGAAACAAGTTAGTTGTAGGTTAATGTGCATCAAACATAAGTGCAAGGGTTACAATTATATAGAAGCTTCATGGTAATATGGGAATTGGCAAGCATTGTTAGTTTGAAAAATGAAGATTGTAACAACAATAATGTTTCATCAAGTAGGGCTAGGATGAAAATTTGGTTCAATCCAATTTTCTTCCCAAAATAAAAGTGAATTTTCAAAATGTTCAACTGTGCCTAAATTTTTTGTTCAACATCAAGTTGCACCCAATATACGAGTAAATGACACTAGTAACATTCATAATATATTGGACAAGAAATCTACACTCTAATTCATGAATGAGACTAGGAACAATTGAAGTGCATTGTCATTTCATAGCATCAATTACAACTAGCCAATCAATTTTGAAAACAACACTTAATTGTTTTATCAATGCGTATTGTTTATGTAGCATGTAAAAGCACTAATAAAATTTGAATGTAACATACTCCACACCTAAATTAGGTTTAGTAATCCAATCACATCATAAACTTCATGGGCCATGATTTGGTAATAACAATCATGCGAAATTTTCTTTTCATAGGATCATATGGAATAAACATGGATGCCATTCATTTGCTTGTAATGTTTGAACATTGATGTGGTGCACATTGTTGAAAAAAAAATGTTATATACCTATTCATATTGTTTAACACAGATGTTGTATGTCCATTTGTGTTGTTTACACATGAAAGTCATGCTCATGACTTTTATGTTTAAATAATTCATGAATTATGAACTTATGAAATAATACATTTTGCACGGATTTAGAACAAACCCATGGAGCTTATAAATTTGTGATGCAATGTTTAAAACATTGGATGTGCCATTCACAAGGCTAAGGAAAGTTCAAACAATCCATGCCCATTTTCATACTTGGTCATAAATTTACATACTTCATGTAGAGATCCCTATTAGTCACTTTGACTACCTCAATAAAATTCCAAATGAAAATGTAATGAGCTTGAAAAAACTTAAATAAAAATTGCACATATTCAAGCATAGGTAAGATACAAGTGAAGCCAATAAAGGTTTCAATATTACACAAAATTTCCAACTTAGATTTACCATTGACATTGGTTGCTTGTTTTCTCAAACATATGCACAACATGGGATTTATACTCAAACAAGATTCATTTATCAATAGACAACATAAAAATCCATTATGTTTTTATATTACAAAGTATTTTAAATGCCTTGTGCTCCATGAATTCAACCAATCCATTTTCTCCAAAGACCACTTAAGACTTTGCACATAATAAATGTAGATCAATTAGAATAACAATTCAATTTTGACACCAATGTTAATTGAAACAACATTTGCACCACCAAAATAGTTTTATGTGCAACACAATGTACACCAAACATGAACGACACATACTTTTCTTTCAGATGCATTGTAACACCAATCTTGTTGTTTGAAAATTTGTGACTTTATTTACACCAAAACATATCAATTTAGAAGTTAAATCAAACTACGAAATACCATCATAAACAAGTAATGCATTCACAATTTCATATGCTAGGTTGTTTGCATTTGAACCTTGTAAAGCTTGTTGCAATGTTAGCAAAATGGGGAAATGTTTTTAGCTTTCCATGATGTACATAAACACTAAAATCCACATTTGATTATCAATGGTTGTCACTTCATCACAAAAAATTCAGATGAAATGATATTTTTACCTTATTAATTGTGTTGAAGTAAAAACAAAAGCAAACATAAGTTTCAACCATGTTTCAACCTATATTGTCATTCCAATGTTTATGAGGGATGTTTAATAATTTGAAAAAATTGAACAATTTTTTTTGTATTTTCAAAATCTATCATAGGTCACCTTTATTTTAGCAATAGGAAAATCATAGTGAATTGCATGAATTTTTGTTTTCATTCAACATGAATGCCATTTGCAACTTGTTCCACCATAGAAATTCACCCATGGAAATTTGCATGTTCTTTTTCATATTGCCCATGTTGGTTATTTGAACTCAAGTAATATTCACCAATTTTTACCCTTGGATGTGCATTAGTTGCCTTGTGTGCAACTTGTATGCTTTTCATGGGGGTGGGGACACTTAATGTTATTTTTGTGACTTATGTGTGTCAAACAATTATTTTTGAAAGGGGTATTACGTTTTGGGTTTATATTTTCCCCACCCTACTAGTATCTAATTTTCTAATATGCATATATTTTAGCCACCTTATATTTGTTTATATATTTTTTTGGCATCCAATTTCAATACCTTACATTAATTTATAGTTAAAAAAAATTTGGAACTAAAAAGTTTTGGAATTGAAAAAAAAAAGAAATCATGGGGGTGCAAGCAAGATATTTTGACCCTACTTGTTACCTTACTTTTTACTTGTAAAATTAAAATAAACAATTTTCAAAACTTCTAACCTTCCTTTATCATCAAGACCAAAAACCATTTCAACCGATGAAAACTTCACAATTCAAATGTCTTGAAAAACACAATCAAATTCTTATTCTTTATTTCAAACTTTTTTTAGCGAAACAATTGTAGTAGGATTAAAAGTCATACTTAAGCCTTCTATAATAGTGCTAAAGCTTGATGTTCTACTAAACCCCTAAAACATATACATAGAACCTTTACTCTTGCACAATGCATTGGAAGTTTGCAATATGCTTGCACCCTAAATGTTCACATCTTTTGCTAACAAAGGTATTGAAAACCCACTACTTGAAGTGGATACCTTGCCAACATGATTATCTATAGATGTAACATTAAAAGGAGAAGATTTGAAAAAATAGATGATACTTGAAGTTCACTAGTGGCTTTAAAGGTGGCATTGTGTCAAAAAACAACCTTGATGGACCTACAATGCTTCAACCTACAAAGCTTCAAATAGTGTTGCAACATAAGTTTCATTCATAGCTTTAAATTGCAAAACCTTTGAATCAATAACAAGATATTACAAGACATAAATGTTTTGATGCAAGCATCAAATTTATCATCTCCATCAAAAATTACGTAATACAAATTATATAGTTGGATCATGGACGTGGACATTTACATGGAATTACAAAATCATTGACTACAATTGTCCATTGAAACCTCATGGATTCGTCGGAATAGGCTACATGAAGCAAGATGAATAAAATTGAGATTAAGAGTCTCCTTTGGTGCTTGAATAGCAAGCAACTGAAGTTGCAAACAAAATCATAAGTGCATTGCAACTTACACCATTAGACAATTGCATTCAAGCCTAAAAGAAATGGTGGTGATGTTGGTGAACAATTCAAATTAGGTCAAGGCCTAGATAATGTGTTATAGGTTAACATGTTTAAAGAAACTTGGAAGTTGAAGGGCCAAGTTGTAGCAAGCAATGAAGATATGAACTTGTGAAGAAGAGAAATTGACAAGCTTGATATTACCCTACAACAACAACAACAACAAAAATAAAATTGCCAATGATAGCAACAAGGCATTATGTAGTAGGAGTAGTGATGAATGACAAAACTTATTTGTGGCAACACAAAGGAGATGAAAGGTGTGTTTGTTGAGACAAATTGATACGATTTTTGTCACATTTTGATCAAACTACGACATCCAACGTTTTGCATTTTTTTGTAGTAGTAGGTCAAATGAATGGCCCCTAGGTTGTGGCCAAATGTCAAAAATTAATGATTTTGGCTTAATGTAACAACTTGAAATAAGCTTAGGAAGTTGAATGCCCTATTTTAAACTTGAAAAAAGAGTGAAAATTTGCAGAACCTTAATTTTTAAAAATCCCCACATCCTAACCTAATGGAAACTTTGGGTGGCAATATACTTTTTTCTAATGTATAAATAAATTATAACATATTAAAATGGTATATCAAAAAGTCTATACCTAGACAACATAGGTGAGTCGTTGATTATGAATGTCTTTTTTAAGAATTTATCTTTGTAGCCAAAGTGACAATCATCCCTAAGAAAGTTTAGCCAAATTTGGCTACAACCCACAGATAAATCATCCTTCTATATTTTTGGCTACACAATGGGAACCATGTATACAAATCTGACAATTTAAATTTTTTTCCCCCTATACTTCTAGTGACTAAAGCCTCCAAAATCACTTCTTTTGTCAAATTTTTAATTTATGATTTTGCTTTTTGGCAAAATTTCACCGGTAAAAAAAACACTAATGACTATCACCTATGTATGTTCTTGTCCCGAGAGGGACTAGCTCTCTCCTTTCTTCGGTTCTTGCGGGCTGGGCGTCTTTTGGCTTTTCTTTGGCCTTCCCTTTTGTCTTATGGGGTGACGGTTCCGGCCATCAATTTTTATTGGAATTTTAAAAAAAACTCTTTGCCTATGTAGTGAGGTAAGTGTCATAGGAGAGTAGGTAGGAATGTGAGATAAGTAAGGGACTTGGTGACGACTAGGCAAGTGCATGCATGTGGATGGTTAGTACATAACTAACCACAGTGGTCAGCTATGGGACAGGAAGTAAATGAAAAACTGTTTCCTGTTCAAACATCATTCATCCTGCATGGTGTGCTTTGTGGGTGGGCTTTTCTTTTTATGACTCATACAAATGATTTTTTGCAACTCATACAAATGATTTTTTGTGAAAAGAATGAGCCAAAATTTCCAGATTTTGAGAAATTTTTTTCTTCTGAAATTGCCATTTTTAGACAATCAGTTTCAACATGTCACAAAAAATATGGCAGGATTTTTTTTTTAAAAAAAAACATATTTAGTTTTCTCTCTGGCTTGTGGCCAAATTCTTAAGGTTCATGTCCACGGTTTTCAATAAATCAAAGAATGTAATTTTTTATTTTTTAAAAAAAATCTGAACCTTTGGTTTCAAATCTTGCAATTTTTTTTTTTGTTTTTCTTAAAAAGAAATTTTACAAATTTGAAACCTTTGGTATAAACAGTATTGGATGTTAATAAGATTTTGTTTAATTTTTGGTTTTTGGGTTATGGGGGTTTTCATTTCTTTCAAGCTGCTCCAAAAATGGCCTTTAATCATAAAATCCCAAAATCATAAAATCTCTTGCCTTATTTGCCTTAGAACACTTGCAATTCCTGTTAGACATCATCCATCCATCCATCCAATTTTGTACATTTTTCATCACCAAGGTTTGAGGGCCTTACATTCATCTCTGTGAATGTGGAATGTGTTCTAGAAGTTAAAAGAGTACAAAGCTACAACAAGGCTTGGCAAAGTACTCTGAAGCTCACACTAAACCTACTTGCAAAGGAAGGGATTAACTCAAGGACATGTGATCGATCATGCACGGAGGTAGTAGGTGAACAAGGAGTTAGTGATGAACGGAGGATGTACATACAAATTGTACATCCAGACTTGTAAATTCGGGGAAAAATGATTTGGAAATACGAAAAAAAATTTGGACAAGGTGAGGGCATTCTCAAAATAAGGGACTTAGGACAAGGTGATAACTTACTCTAGCCTCATATTTTGAGAATGTCTCCTACCCATGGGCCTTACCCATTGTAAAGCACTAAGGGTCCATAGGTAAAAGGGTTTAGGGTTTAGGGTTAAACTCTAAACCCTAAACCCTTAAACCCATAAGCTTAAACATAGGTAAACCATGAGGTGGTTAGAGCAAAGGGGCACCTTACACCTTCAAGAGGCCAAAGTGGTATATTTACAAAATATGAGGTTATATCCAAAATACACTAGGAAACTTTTCAGAGTGCTTGAGTAGATTGTGATGCCTCAAAGCATCTAGTTTCCAATAGAAGTAAAAATGGCTTGTACACTAAATTAATATAATGTTTATTGATTCGCCTTCCCCAAACATTACATATTGTAAAGGATGTCGTGAAACATCATTTCATCCATCTGTCTCGTCATCCATCCATCCTCCATCCAGTCATCCATTTGTCTCGTCATGGTCTGTTTACTCCGATGTGGTGAAGAAAGAGTGGAATACAGACGCGGTGTGGCGGAGAATAATATATATTAGTGTTGTGAATTTATAAACATGTAAAAGTGGATTGTATAAAGTGAGGGACTATTTAAATCTTATCACTTGGGTAAATCATTTTATCTTTGGCCAATGAAAATTAGTCGATTTCTTATGTTGGCACTTTTGATTGTCAAATTATCTTTGCGCATATTTGTGGACATAAACGGGGTTTTAAACTATTTAATTTACCGACTTAATCCAAAAATTCATGTATAGGCCATTTTACTTGTGTGTGGTGGAAATGCTCTTAGAGGTGATCAATCTACTCCCCCCTATTTGGACCTCTATTAATGTCTTACTAAAATTTAGACTTACCAAATAGTGTTAATTGTTCCCCAGCTCCACCCATAAAATTCTTTTCTACTGGCGAAATTCAAAATGAAGTTTTTTGAAAGTGAATTTATTTTTTGAGAGTTTCAATTGCCAAAAGTCTAAACTAAACTATAGGAAAATTTGTCAGATTTTTATATTTGATTTTAATAATTAGCCGAAAATTTAGAAGGACGATTAAAGATTTGTCCTTCATATCTCGTTTCGACTCAGATTTGGCTAAATCTTCTTAGGGATGATGGCCACTTTTCTTATGTCTTCTTTATGGGTGACCATCACATAGACTCCATTAAAAACACATTGTTAGGGGTTGGTAGCTTCCATTACCAAATTCTGCCCTTTCCACAATCCCAGATTAAGTTAGAGTATTGAATATCCTATTTCCCAAAGTTCTTACCAGTGTTGTCTGATTATCAACTTTTGGACCTATATCATCCAGATACCAATACAATATATTTTCTTTTTTTTTACAAGGAAGGATATATATATATATATATATATATATATATATATATATATATATATATATATATATATATATATATATATATATTTATTTTTTGAGAGTTTCAATTGCCAAAAGTCTAAACTAAACTATAGGAAAATTTGTCAGATTTTTATATTTGA
>Ga0116227_10007438_pt1 | contig 21357 bp, 14 predicted proteins | sample S1TSphgellanicum_FD_89693 | JGI IMG/M metagenome (GOLD analysis project Ga0116227, IMG submission 89693) | Host-associated microbial communities from peat moss isolated from Minnesota, USA - S1T2_Fb - Sphagnum magellanicum MG | ecosystem: Host-associated > Plants > Peat moss > Unclassified...
GGTTTGGGACATTTCTAGGGTGTCTAGACGAAACATGAGAAGCTATGGTTCGATATGTTAGTTTTCGCTTTTCCCAATCTATATCCGAGTTAATCTTTTCTAACCAAGAGAGACCTAAGACAAGAGGATTAGAAGGAGAACTAATGATATTGAATACAATAGTACTTCGGTGCCCTTCTAGGATAATGTCTAAGGGTTTAGTTTCGTGAGTGACATCTCCTGAAATCAAAGGCCTACCATCGATAACCTCTACTGTCACAGGGTATTTCTTAGGGACTATAGGAAGATTATGACGTTTTACAAGATTTTTATCAATAAAACAAGCAGAGGTTCCGGAATCTAACAAGGCTTTAACTTTTATGCTATGTGGATGAAAATCTATTTTAAGTGGGATACTAAAACAATGAGAAGGTTCAGAGGATAAAATAGGACCTGATGTCATGGCAACACTTGTTAGCCGCATGGTCCCTAATGTGGCTGGCTGCTGTCATTTTTCGACTCAATTTCCTCGTGTCTTGGCTCAGAAGTGCTTGAGGTGTACCGAAATTTGTGCGCCTTTGACCCTTGAGGTTTCAAAGGGCAGTTGTTTAAGTTGTGGTCCTTGCCTCCACAATAAAAACACAAGTGCTCCTTGCGACATCGTTCTTTCTCTTCTTCGATTAACTTCCTAACTCTCGAAGTGTCGATTTGCATGGGCTCTGGGGTCAAAGTGCTTGAAGATGTTTGGCGGGTTGGAGCTGTGTAATCCGCTCGATATGATCCAAAGAACAATCGTCGCTCCTATCGTTGCTCGAACAACCGGTTGTCGTAGTCGATTGCTTGAGTAATGGCTTCCAACAGAGTAGTTAGTTTGGGCAAGTTCAACAACAAGGTTTTGATATCGTCGGGGAGTCCCCATCGAAACATGGTGATGAGAGTCGTGTCATTCCAATCGAGGTCACATGCAAGTTGTTGAAATTCTGCAACGTATGCTAAAGCTGGGCGCGATCATTGTTGCAATGTTCGAAGTTTTGTTGTTGTTGTAAGGGCTCGATCTCTCTCTCCAAACGTTCTGCTGAATTCTTCCAAGAATTGATCAAGGTCTGCCAAAAGTGGAGAATCCTTCTCCAATAGTGACGAAAACCAAGATAACGTAGTTCCGGTGAGCAGTGATCCAATGAGTCCAACTTGTGTTTTTTCTGTTGCGTATTTGTGTGGTTGGAGACGAAAAACAAGTTGAACTTGATTGACAAAATCTCGAAGTTTTGCACGATCTCCGTCAAACTTCTCTAGCAAGCTTACTCGAGGTTCTTTTGGTGCTTGTGGAACTGGATTTGCTATGGAAGCTGGAACATGGACTAGAGCACGAGCAACTTGGAGCTGTTCCATGGCGTTTCGTAGGTTGGCATTCTCTTGTTGTAGTTGTTGCAGTATGGAAACCACGTCGTGCATCTACATGTTGGAAGCGTCACCCATCTTGGTAGTGGACTCTCGTCAAACTGTTGCGGACGGCAACTCACACAAGATTCGGAATAACACTCTAAGCTCCAAAACTAGAACTAATAACACTCGAAGCGAGAAAGCTAGAAGAGCAAGTACAACTGGTGTTGACGAGAGTGAGGGACAATGTTTCGAGGCTCTCTATTCATATTGTTAGGACGCTACTGGGAAACTCTAAAGTTGGAAAGTTGGCACCGCCTCCAAGTTTGGAAAAGTCCGCACCGTCACCGTTACTATCACGTCTGCGACATTTAGGGAGAAGTCCACACCGTCTCCCAGTTGGGAAAAGTCCGCACCGCCTCCCAGTTGGGAAAAGTCCGCACCGTCACTGTCCGTCACTGTCACGTCTGTGACAACCATCATCCCAAGAATGAAAATATATGTTTTCCCCAAAAGTAGTGTCTTGTTGAAAATTACAAGCTAATCTCTCACAGTATCCTAAATTTGCAAAACATGACCTCCCCAAGATTGTACCAATTTGTAGGGTGTGTAGCGAATTCTTTTAAAATATCTTGTTTTAATCATTTGTGCATTTCACATAGATGGCCTCTTAGTTGTTTTCCTCGAATTTAGTGATTTTCTTTCCTCCAAAATAAAACCTTTGGCAATTTGTAAACTTTGGGGCAGTGAGGGGGGAAAGACCTTGGTCATATCTCATTTATGCTTCAATGTTGTTCTTATTGTCTTCTATATATTTTTCTTTTTAAAATGAAGTTAGGTATGTGTGGCAAGCCATGCAACAAGTTTATCAAATAGAATAACATGAATGTGTGAAAACTAATTAATTTACAAGTTACCATGATCATGTCATGTGTTGTAGTTTAGTATAATTGGTGGATTCAAAGGTTATTTAAGTGGCATGTTGATTTTTAATATATGGAAATTTTCCAAAGTTTTATTTTGAAAATTATAAAACGTGGAATTATCTTGTTTATTTTTTAATTATGAAAATGTTATTTTTCTCCAATACCTTTAGGATGTAACTAATTTGGTGACTATTATGACTAATGGGACATATCAACCTATTAATGGATGAAAATAAATGTAAAATTGATGCAACCAATAGGATGAAATTTCTAATAATTGCATCATAGTTGTGAAAATGACCAAAATAGTTGAAAGTTGGTATTGTAGTTGCAAATATTCACAAATCTAGTTGCAAACAACTACAAGTTGCATGTAATCATAAATTGAATGGTTACATTTTGGTTGGTTTCTACTAGTGATAATGACCATTGAAGAATAATTAATTAAACTCAACTTGGGAAACAAAGAAAAACCTAAAGAGGTATTAATTAATGCCATACTACCAAATGTACTTCAAGCACAAATTAAAAAGGTGTTAATGGAATATAAAAACGTTTTTGCATGGAGCTACAAGAATTCAAAAGGAGTTCTAAGAGAAGTATGTGAGCATAAAATTGAACTGATGGTGAATGCTCTTATAGTTAAATCAAAAAATATATAAAATGAATCCAAATTATGCATTAAAAGTTAGTGAAAACCTTGATAAATTACTAGATGTTGGATTTATATATCCTATAAAACCACTCAATGGTTATCCTCTCTAATAATTGTGCCAAAGAAAAACAGCAAATTGCATATATGTGTGGGTTATCAAAAATTAAATGCCCAAACCAAAAAATATTGATTTCAGTTACCTTTCTTAGATTAAATTCTTGATTCAATGGTTGGACACAAAATGTATTCATTTATGGATGCTTATAGTAGTTATAACCAAGTTAAAATGGTAGAAGAAGACAAAGAAAAGACAACCTTTATTTCAAAATGGGGTGCATATGCATATAACATTATGCCATTTGGGTTATGCAATGTTCTTGCAACTTTTCAAAAAGTGGTGACCAAAGCCTTTAAGGAATATTTGAATAAGTTTATGCAAGTATTCCTAGATGATTTCAATGTATATGGAAGTAAAAAGGACCACTTAGGCCAATTACAAAAATGCTTGGAAGAATGTAGACAAAATGGCATAAGTCTTAACCCAAGAAAATGTGCATTTTGTGTTAATTCGAGTGTTTTACTTGGGCACATTGTTTGTAGTGATCGATTATTAGTGTATCCCAAAAAAATTACTGTAATCACTACAATGCTAGTACAAGTTAATGTGACATAAATAAATAGATTTTTAAGAATAGCTGGTTTCTATCGGCGTTATTTTCAAAACTTTGCTAACAAAGCAACACTTATGTGCAAACTATTAAAGAAAGATGAAAAACTTGAATGGACTAAAGCTTGCAATAAATCTTGGGAGTGGATGATAACATTTATGACGTGTTTGCCAGTGTTAATGGCACCAAATTGGAAAATCAAATTTCATGTGCATACCAACACATCAAACTTTGCACTAGGGGTTATGTTAAGTCAAAACCCATATAATACCATTGACAAACCAATATACTATGCAAGTAGACTTATGAATAGCATAGGAAAAAATTATACAACTTAAAAGGAAGTTTTATCAATGATATATATTGTGAAGAAATTCAAACATTATTTTTTAGGAAATAGTTTCATTTTTTGGGGTAGATCATTAGGCATTATTGTATTTGGTGAACAAACTAACAGTAATAGGTCGAATTGCCAAATGACTCTTTCTATTACAAAAGTTATCTACAAACCAAGTTGAATCCATTTCTTACTAAATAACCTATCCAAAATCAGTCATGAGGAGTTGGCAGAAAGGGTAGATGATTAGTGACTTGACATTCATTTATTTAATGTGGGAGTTGATTGGTATGGTCCAGTCATATAATATTTCAAGAAATGATATTTTAACAATGATGTACCTAAAGAATAAAGAAATTGAATAGTCATAAGGGTTATGCCCTACACATTATATGACGAACATCTATATAAGTTAGGACTGGATGGTGTCCTACAACAATGTTTATTTCTAGAAAAGGTGTTTAAAATATTGGAAGATTTCCATGAAAGGCCAATAGTGGGCATTTTGGCATAAATATTATTGTGAGAAAAATGTTATCTTCAAGTTATTAGTGGGACACTATGCATAAAGATGTTGAATTATGTCAAAATTGTGACATTTGCCAATGTTTAGAGCCTATATGGCAAAGTGGTAAAGGGGCACTCAAACTGGTCATGGCCTTTGAACCCTTCATGAAACAAGGTTTGGGGTTTTGATTTTATGGGACCAGTCAAACCAATAGCAAGTTATACTTGAAATCAATATATCATAGTAACAATTAATTATACTACTAAATGGGTAGAAACAAAAGCATTTCGAGACAATATGGCTAAAAACACCACTAAATTTATTTACGACCCAATTATTACTCGTTTTGGCTACCTTATCCATCTTGTAAGTGACCAAGGTAATCATTTCATTAATAAAACTATTGTAATATTAATGGAAGAATTTATGATTTCACATCATAAGTCGCCAACTTACTCTCCACAAGGGAACGAGTAAGCTGAGTTAACTAAGAAAACATTGGGTAAAATATTAACCAAACTCGTAAATGCAAACTAGATGGATTGGGATGTAATGTTAGTCATTGTTCTATGGGCATATCGAATGGCTTATAAAGTGACAACTTAATATACACCCTTCAAGTTGGTTTATAACGTTCAACCAATTATGCTGGCAAAATTTGTGATACCAACTAAAAGAGTTCACGACTTACCGTAAGAAGATATAGACAAAGCTTGATTGGGTAAGGATGGAAGATTTATTTAAACTCGATGAAACTAATTGACAAGCCGGAAAAAATATTAACCATATTCAATTGTTGCACAAAAAACAAAGGGATGCAAAAGGAGGGATGAAAAGTTTTAAGGAAGGAAGTAAGTACTTTGGATGCTTAAAGCCCCAAAAATTAAGGGAGTTAAATTTACATTACCTTGGAAGGGTCCTTTTAAAATACAAAAAAGTTTGATAACAACATTGTGGAGTTGTCAACCATAAGTGATGAAGGGGTAAAAAAAAATATATTAACAAAACAAAAGCCTACTATCATGATAATCCACCAATTGATGTAATAATAGTGGTTGTTATAGTTGATACAAAACTTAGTGGAAAATTAAAAATAGGCATAGAAGAATAGCAAACCTAATTTTCCAACTAACTTGTATACCAAACCAAAGAATCTAGCTTAGACTAACCCAAAACAGAAAGGAACATTTAATGAAAATGATATTGAATGGATTGAAGAAGAAGATTCAAGAAGTGCCATACCAAGAATGTCTAAAAATGAAATATTAAAAAAATTCAGTTAAAGGAAGGAATAGACAACAATATCGTTATACCCAATAACTTATGTAAATAAAGAAGGGAGCCATAAAAATAGAAAAGTTGGTCTATAGCTTAGACTAGCTTGTGTGAAGGAAATGGCGCATGATATGCTCAACATACCCATGAATGAGTCGCGTCTTGTATGGCCGCTATAACAACAATTATGTCCTTAAGAGTTAACCAAATTGAAAGCCATCAAGCACATATACCATGTGCAAAAGGACTACTCAAAAAGAAATAATGAACAAATTGTTGCGTGGAATGCAAGAGCAAGAAAAGTGCACAAGAGATAAATTTGTAATAGAATAATAGTTATAAAGCAAGGAGTGCTAGAAGACTTTTGGTTCAAGCCATACATTGTGAAGTTTAATGGAGAGAAGTTTATAAAAGAATATGCGCAAAAGCGACATGCTTATTAGTCTGCAGCCCTAGATAACCAAAGAACTTCTTATAAACCACCAGACCAGAGAGTAAGAAAGACTAGGGAGGAAGGAACTAAAAGTGAGAAAGACAATAGTTATGGAATAACAATGCTTAAAAGATTTGACGTCAAGGATTTGTGGAGTTTTAACCACCCACATCTGAGCATGAAGGAATGTTGGGAGAAATTACGTCGAGTGGAGGTGCTTGTCAAAAAATATATATTTTGAATTTTTTTAGGAAGAGGAACACAATGATTACAACTATGCTTTGGAATCAAGTCTATTGTGAGTTTGGAATATAGGAAGGCAAAGCAAGAATATAGGTTTGTTCCTTACAATTTCCAAAAGCAAAAGCAACTAGAAAAGGAAGTGATTATTTTAGGGCTCGACTATTTCTTTGTTAGAATATATAGAGAGCCTTAGGAGTTACCTTACAAAACCTACATTGTAGTCTTTTGGAACTGGAAGTTCAACTTATACAAAGAATAGAAGTTGGCAATAGGTAAAATGAAGCATGAGATGGAAGAGAGTAGTGGGGGTGTTGCTTCAAAACAATGCAAAGTTAGAGAGTTGGAAAAGTTGCCAACCTTAGAAAAGTTACGAAAAATAAATTTCTTGGGCTATACACACGATAACATTTGGACTTTAATGAAGGAAGAAGCAAATTGGGCAAAGAAAGTAGGGCTTGCCAGAATCAGAAGTTAAATTGGACTCTAGTTGATGAACTAGTAATGAAAGAAATGATCAACAATTACAACCATGATAATTAGTATGTCAAGCTGAAGGGAAGAAAAATTGATGTAGGAGAAGGAGTGGCAAGGATTTTTGGCTTATCCCATAAAGGGATTGTACTAATTGGAAGGGAAAGTCACAACCCAATTGTTGCAACTTACTTCACTGGAAATGGGCATGAGCACTACATACCACACTTAGGTTCTTTGATTGCCAAAGCAGATGGCAAGCGGAAAGTAGCTAGACTAGAAGCATTAATGGAGATTATGTCTTTCAGACAAGGAAACAAGTTTGCTCAAGGTGCTTTGATTTCAACGATGTTGGTAACAGAAAAGGAGGAAATGAACTAGGCTACTTGGTTTTCACAAAAGTTACAAAATGAAATCATTACAATTCAGCCCAAGGTAGGAAAAATTGGAAGACCCAAAACAAGAAGGATATACATTAACCAGACCAGCTTTGACCATTATTGGTCATCACTTCTTGAAGTAATCAAAGCTAGAGAAAGAAGAATCTATTGGGACTAGGAAGAAGACCCAAAACAAGAAGGAGAAGATGATTGTGGATGTTAATGAAATCCTACTGGTAGAGAAGAAGAAGAAGAAGAAGAAGAAGAAAAGCAAACCGATTGTAACCACAAGCAAGGAGATCACACAGGTATCTCCAATCTAAAAGGAGAATCCTGGTGAGGTTGTTAAAGCTTCAAGCATTGTGAGTGAGATTGGAAGGAAGCATGTTGAAATACCTAGTGAGATAATGGTAATACTCACACAATTGGTAAAAGAAAAAGGTATGCAGAATGTTCCAACAGATGTGGATATGGAGAAGGAGATAATATAGGAGGTAGTTAGTGAGGAGGTGATTATTGAAGCAGAGGATCACAGATCTCGATACTTATAAGATGAGGATGTGGAAATCACTGCAATAAAATACCCATTCCATCAACAACTAGAAAAAAAGTTGTTAATGCAACCTAAAGAAGATGAACAAACAAGGAAGAGTTAATAGGAAGGAAAAGTGTAGCAAATGGAGGAAGAACTACATGCATGAGCATTAATAGTGATGGACCAACAATGGCAAGAAACTGCTAATGATATGGCAAAGTAGTTAGTAGTTATGGAGAGTGGTGCATCCACCAATGGGGACTTGGATGTTGGAATTGAGTAGTTGGAAATGTTGGCATAAAGGATAAAGAAGAAGAATGGGGGAAGTCCAAGAAATACAAAAAAAAAATGAGAGGATGGCAAAGCAATTGGAGGAAAAACATAAGCAACTAGCAAACCAAGTGGAGAAAACATTTTATGAAGAAAGTTAAAGGATTTCAAGAGAAAAAATTTGTTAGCTAAAGACTAGAGTTACTACTCTAAAAGATGAAAAGAGGGAGACGGATGAACTTTTAGCAAAAGTATAGAAGAGGAAGCTCCACGTTGAAGTTCATTTGAGAGGTTAGGTCTAAACCTAGGCACCTAGGTTAAACCTAAACATAGGCCATCTAATTTAGGCTTAACGTACGGTTAGATCTAAGCACCTATGTTAGGCCTAGACCTAAACCACATGGCAATTAATAAATGAAATTTTATTTCATTTGTTTAGCCTTTAGGGTTGAACCTTTTTTATTGGCTCATCCCAAATGGCTATTACATTCTCATGTTTATTGTGTTCTCCAATAATCCTAATGCATTCCTTTATATAATTTGGATTCTTGGAATGGAAACCAAACAATATGGGATAAAAATTTTAGTTGTAACCTAGGGTAGACACACCTATCACTGAACACTTAATGATATTGGATCATTATAACTCTTTTGTCCATGGTTTGTTCCTTTTGAAATTTCAAATAGTTTTGTAGTTTTCCACATGGCATATCCAAATTTATAAAAAAATGTTATAATCTAGTGGGAAATGAGCAGGATATGCCCTTTCAAAGTAAAGGGGGTTGTGCTTTGGATTTTTTCATAAGTGTTTAATATGATTTTGAAGCTTAAGCTTTTCAACTATTATTTTTTTGACTTTTCACTTTGAATAAGTTTTATAGATTTTGAGATAGTGCATTTGTAACCTTTGAAATCATTCAAAATGAATGAGAAATGAACAAGATATAGTTGTTGGAAGTAAAGGGAGTCTAGACACAAAATTTGAGACAAAATATCACTTTATCTCTTCTTGCATTTTTTGTTTTGTTCCTTTGTTTTTCAAATTCAAAAAACATTTGTAGTTCTTTGATTTGCATTTCCAATGACCAAAAAAACATTCAATTTGGTTTTGAAATGAGGGAAAACTTGAAAGTGTTCGATGATAAAGGACCATTTGGTGTCCACCTTAGTTGTAACCCAATTGTAACCTAATTACAACTCAAATAGTTGTACAAGCTAATCAAATAATCTACCTAGCCTAGTTTTGGCTACTTACGTTGATTACTTATAGTAAAATTATTCATCAACTATTTTTAACTAGATAGTTGTAAAATTACATAATTAAACATATTATCATCATTTATTAAATAATATGGTGAGTAGTTAAAAATTTCAAAAATCAACAATTAAATATATTTATCTGTTAAATAATTAATTATTGCTGAATTGTTTTAATTCCAAATTCATTATAAATTCTTATTAACAATTCACAAAACAAATAAATATTTCAAATATACATATTTAATAATAAATTTTACATGATATTTTAATTACACTAATTATTATAATGCTGTGATAATTAATAATTGATTACAATTACAACAACAATATTAATAATAATATTGTAGCTAGTAGTTAGATTAGGCTAGTTATTTCACTACTTTTACTCGTATTTTTATCTAACTTGTTCGAACTATTAAATGGCATAGTATATAAATATTAAATAAGAAAAAATATTTTATAATATAGTCGTGTTAAATAAAAATAATTTCTGAAATTATATGATAATTTACTATGTATATTTTAATTATTCTAAAAATTATTATAATCTAATCATAAATAAATAAATAAGGAAATTTAATAAAAATGAAAAAAATATTGGAACTAATAACGAAGATTAGAATAAAACTTAAATTTTTTTTAAATGTTAATTATGTATCATTACATGATATGTTGTAAACTAAAATTGAATCTACATGGAAATAATAAATTACACATGTATTGAACATACACATTATTAAGTTGAGTTATATTTCAAAATTTCTTGAAAATATTTTCAAATTAAAGTGTAATATTTATATGCACAAAAAAATTCATCATACATGTAATCATTCATGTATACAAATAAAATTTACATGTATTGTAATAAATAATGAATCTTTATTGTAGTTTTAAGTATATATTAAGACATCATACGTATAAAAATGAATAAACATTAAAGTTCCACAAAATTATGAATTATGTATCATTACTTGATTTGTTGTACGTTAACATTTGATTTATAAAGAAATAATAAATTACATATATTGAACATACATTATTACAAATTCATATTTCAGAATTTCCTTAAATTTTATTTTGAAATCAGATTTTAATATTTATATTCACAGAAAAAAAAAACATCATACATAAACATTCATTTGCACAAATAAAATTTACATGTAGTTTAATGTTTAATGAACTTTTATTGAAATTTAAAGCAAATATTGAAATGTCATGTCTATAAAGATTAATAAACATTAGAGTTCCACAAAAAATATTATTATGTATTATCATTTGATATGTTGTAAACTATAATTCAATTTACGGATAAATAATAATTAGGTGTATTAAACATGCACATTATTACAAATTCATATTTTAGAATTTCCTTAAATTTCTTTCAATCAAATCTTATTATTTATATGCACAAAAAAAATCTGCATCATACATAACCATTCATTTTATACAAAGAAAATTTACACATAATTTAATCTATTAATGAAGATAGATTGTTTATTTTATCATGTTGAAATTTCCCAAACCAAATTGCTTCATATAATGTTATTGATATCTTTGAAAACCTAACAATGAATAGGGGTGCACTAACGATTGAAATGTTTTGGAGTTGCAATGCAAAAGGTTATTGATTATTGAACCTTTTTTTTAATAACATTAATAAAATCATAAATAGAATTTTTACTCGAATCCAAAAATGTACTTGGTGTTGTTGGAAAGTAGTCGTTGAGTTAGATTTAATTAAATTTATTGCATAATTTTCATACTTAAGGTGTGGAAGATATTGAATTTTGAATGAATTTTGTTGTTGAAAATTCAAACAAATTACAACAAATTGGGTTTAGAATGGAAAATGAGTTGAATGTGTTCACACTTGGGGCCAACAACACATGTTACCTTATCTATCCATGAAGTTCTTATCTATCCATGAAGGAAGGTAGTTTGTTTTGTTTTGTCATAATGATATTTCCCAAACCACGGTGTCTTAGGTTATGCTATGGAACTTATCATCAAAAAAATTTCAATGAATAGGGGTGCAATGACTTGGTTTAGAATGTTTAGAGTTATAGTGTGGAATCTATTGATCATTGAACAATTTTTTCATTGAATTTTTTGAAAAACCAAGCTTGAAAACTATATTGGAATTTGGGGGCATTCTTGGTATCATTGGAAAGCCCTCACCAAGTTTGATTTAATAAAGTTGATTTTGTAATTTTGACACCTAAAATGTGAATAATATTATTGAATTTAGTAGTTGGAATATAAAGAGGAAGAAGAGGTGGCTAGTGAGGAAGCAACTCAAGAAGAAGCAAAATAAGTTTAATCTTTGTTAAAAAGAGGATGAGGATGAAACAACACCTATCGGGAAGTTGATAAGGAACCAAGAGGTAGCAAATCCTAGAGACAAAGGCAAAACAAAAAAGCAGAAGGTGGAAAACAAGGATCAGGCTACCAACATGGATGGAGAGTGGGTAAAAACTAGAATGAGGAAGATGATTTGTGGAATTGTTGCTCCTAAAGTCGAACATCCAACTATGGCGGAAAAGGCAAGTGTCAAGTTGTATTCCAAGAGTGATAGAGTATGCTTTGCCATTGTTGTCAAATCCAAAAATATATTACTTGCTGCGTCATTTTTAGAATTGTTTGAGGGTAGGGGTAACACTACAAGTACTAAGAGGCCATATCACTGAGAAGTAGTTCCTAGCAATGTGGGCTATAGAAGATTTGGAGTGGAGAGAATTTCTAGCCTACAACATAATATGGTTTTACATTTAATACCATAAGCCAAGAGGATATGGAGTGTTAGAGTTTGAGGTGGGTTGTCTGGGGTTCTATGTCTTGAAGTACTATTGTAGGTTAAAGTTTGCCTATCAAGAGTATTACCACCAGCAAAAAATTGTTATCTCTAGCATACTGACTTTTGCCATGACACAAATGGAAACTATCCTAGATCATGTGGTAAGTTAGGCTCATGTTGACCTTGAGCAATGGAAGCAACTAATGGATCACTACTAGGAGCTTGCTTGCTTCACTGACTTGGGAGATTGTGTGTTGGAAGCAATCACGTGGAAAGTAGCTATAAGTTTACAAAGTTTTAGGCAACAGTGCACATCTTGGCCAAGATGCATTGTGCCTACAAGTGGCCATATTGTGCATTCGACATTTGGTGGATAAGCTAACAAAGCGACCACACATTGGCAAGATTGTGCACTACCAACAATGTTTTCATCACCCAGTGAAGCCTAATCAAATCAACCGGTATGGAGCAAATTACAACAACAAAAGATGGAATAGAGTCTTTTAACAATGAAATAGATGACTATCTTACTCCTACTTAGATGGTGCTTTATACTGAGAGCAATGGACATCCTAGCCAAGTCTAATAGTTTAGTTCTTGTGTGGGGACACTACAACAATTAAGAGGGAATAATGTTAGGAAATGGAGATAGAACAGTAAGCATATAGGCAAGTTGGTAGGCATAGACAAGTTGAGATGAAATAATAGGCAAAACAATGAGATAGAGTAAGCAAATTGGTATGACAATAGGCAAATTAGTATGGTAGTAGATTATTATGTCAACACAATCTAACCGATTTATGGCAAGTCAACTTGCCAAATAGTTAGGCAATTATAATCGTTTTATGGGGAGTATAAAAGAACATTTTGACTGACTTGCAAGGGGTTTGAGGTTTATTGTTTGTATGTTAATGTCGTTACTTTAGAGGAATTAAGCAAAGGACTTTAATGGAAATCTTTTTTAAAATAATGGATGCTAGGTTAATGGATTTTATTGGAGATCCAATGGACGTTAGTAATGCATGTGAACTTCAATGGACTTTGAGGGGACCGCATTAGTGGATTTTAATGGACATTCAAAGGATAGACCAAAGCTTGATACCAATAATGTGAAGCTTGCTTTAATCTACCAAATGTTACAAGCTTAATACATAACAAAAAAACCCAACAACATCAAAACTAAAACATATGTAAGTTTGAGTGTTTTTTTTCATCTACATATATGTTGCAATTTTATTGAACATGATAAAAAATTACACTTGTTAGTTTCTTACCTCTCAAATTTGCAACCATATGCAACAAGTTCCATTTGATCCATCCACACTAAGCACATCATATGATCAATTTCTTGTACACAAAAAATATATAGCTAATCAAAATATGCTACCTTCATTACTTGTCATTTTGTTTTTGTCTCTATGATCTAAAACCTTAACTTAGTGGTTTACATCCATCATTTATCATCACATAAGAGTATGTGGCAAAATTTTGTCCAAGAAATGGGAGGAAAATTCAAATTGAACAATTTGAAATCAAAGATGAATGTGGCATTTATAATTTTCATCCACTACTTCATCCTTTGAATATGAAACTTTGAGCCCATGTGTACACCTATTCATTCAAGTTGAATCCTAAGATGGGGTTGGTGATGAAACAATTGATTTATTTGAAACCTTAAGTGTTCTTGTGTGTGTTGCTAAAATGTTATTGGTCATGTGTTATTACTTTAAATGTGTTGTTGTATTGTTGTTGTGTTGTTGTTATGTTGGCGTTGGTATTTATTTATCTACTAATATTGTTGATCTAGTGTTATTGTCTTAGAACTAATGTTTTATTTCAATATTGTTGTTGTAGTTATAAAAAATTTGGTTGTTATGCAACAAGAATGCATGCAACCAAATCATTTGCTTTTGTGGGGTTGAAACATGCATTTGTTGGTGATGCCATTGTACAAAACAAATCAAATTGCTTTTCCTTCGAACTTCCATCAACTAGTTGATGTTCTTGTGTTGTTGCTCAAATGTTACTACAAGTGCTACTACTTTTCATGTGTTGGTGTTCTTTGTATGTTGTAGTTGTTTGTAAATGTTTTTGGTGCTATATTGGTGATAGTACTTTTGTAATGATGTTCTTAATCTAAATGTTGTTCGAATATTTTAATGCCAAATTGTTGTAGTTAGATGGTTGGTTGTTATGCAATGGAAAGTGTGCAACCAAATATTTTGCTTTTGTGGGGACTCTAAACACATTTGTTGGTGACATTGTTGTACTTGAAGTGGGCATGTGCATGTTCATGAACAAAACATTTGAAAATGGATGGGATTTAAATTTCACTTCATGGGGACAACTTGGTCAACATGTATGCAAAATGTGGGAGCATGGTGCATGTTTAGAGATTGTTCAACAAGATGCCAATGTCTCAAAATGCGGTGATCTAAACCAAATGGCATTCTAGAACAAGGGTGAATGCACTCTATAATGTACACAATTTGATGGAAATTTGGAACCACATATAATATCAAAAGTAGCAACATGTAAGATTTCACTCACTTTGAATTATTTTAAAGATCACATATAAATGATTTGGGTTTCAAAATTAAAAGAAAGCATAAGAATCATGAATATGAAATCGAGACATAATCGTACATTTGTGTAAATGTACACCAATAATTTAATAAAAGGTTTAAGAAAAACCTTTATTTGACAACAACTTTCCATTTAAAAAAAATTCAAAACTTCCATTATTTTTGTCAAATGATACTTAACCCAAGTAAATCTTCAATGTAAGAACATCTTTCAACCTAAAAAAATCATAATCATCAACATTATCAAACCATAATGTACTAATGAACATTTTAAATTTATCTAATTTAACATAAGAAGAAATCTTGGGTTTCTCCACTACCCAAGTCCATTATGTTTTTAGTGAAACGGGACAAAGTTCATTAATATGCAACTTACATGGTTTTGATTAAAAAATACTAGTTGATTATGACATGTTTAGTGAAATCTTGTTTAATTGTTTTGGGTAGTGACATGTTGCACTAGGTAATTTGTAATTTTAAAAAATTGACATGGATATTATGAGGTCCCAAGGTAATATGACATGGATTGACATGCGACATTATCATGTAACACATTATTAACTTTTAAAACCTTTTTTTTTTCTGGTCACGGATTGTAAATTTTTTACGGCATGTTCTGACAAAAGTAAATGCCATGATTTAATATTAAATAATAATAGTAATTTGGATGTTTTAAACAAAATATTTTGACAATATTCATTACCATCATACATGTTTTATATATCATATTTATACATGATACATCAATGTATATACACATTACATACATTAACACGCACATTCATCAAGGTTTGAACCCAAGATTTCATGGAGATGCACCAAGGTCTTCACCACCAAACCATTTCAAGTCTTTGATAAAAATTTAAATTTTTTAAATTTTATTATCTTTGACATAAAATTATTTTAAACATTCAAACTTTAACATACATTTTCTTTTTCAAAATTTATTCAAATCCTATAATGAAAACATGATCTTGAAATTTATTCAATCATCTATTCATGAAAATAATTATAATTTATAATTATGCAATATGAAGGGTTCAAAAAAAAACTTAAAATAACATGTTATGAATAAAAAGAAATCTACAATTTTTTTTTTGGTGTAAATTCATTTACAATATTCATATATGGGATTGAATTCAATGTGAGAAAAAAAAGTGTTTTGTAATTGGCCTTGTAGCTCAATTTTTGACTTGTAATAGACACTTGCAACTCATTGCAACTTAATCAAAACAACTCATTTTCAACTACTATTTGATTCCATTATAACTACACCCATGATGTCATGTTGATGTCATTAATTGTCATCCATCTATTAAAATTTAACATGTGGCATTATGAAGACTTTTGGACATAAAAAAAAATTTGAAATATTGATTTCCATCGTCCATTATGATTGTTAATGATGGTCCGAGATTATGACACGTGGCACAATAAATTTTTTGCAACATGGCATATATTGGAAAAAATTAAAAATTAAAAATAATTATTTTAGTAACTAGGTAGGTCATACATAACCATAGGTAGGTATGTTGGTAGGTCTTAAGGGGTACATCTTAATACAATCTTGTGAGTAAATTAATTACAATTGAATTATAACTATAACACTTAAGCGTTCAAAGTAAGCTAAATCCAAGGCGAGGTTCCATTTTTTTTGGCATTTAAACAAAACTTGAACCCCTCTTATTAGCGCATTTAGTGCATTAAAATCGTAAAAAATGGAATAAATTTGAAAAAGTTTTGGCCCCTCAAAATAGAGGGGTCAAAAATTCAAAAAACAAATTACCAAATGCTACAAAGGCCAATTCCCAAACACCCAAATAATTCATTATATGTTGTTTTGTTGTTGTTAAAGTTCAAAGATAATTTGTAGAATTTCAGGTGGTGTTCCTACAACACTTTAAATCATTTAAAATGAATAAGAAATAAGAAAGTTATAAGGTTTGAAAGTAGGAGGGGTCCAAAGAAAAAAAAAAAAAAAAAACGTGTTTTGTAAGTTGGAAAGCTTATTTCTCTTCTTGTTGTTTTTTCATTACTCATTTTCCTTTACACTTTAAAGTTTATTTCTAGAACTTGAGGTAGCGGTCTCATAACATTTTAAATCACTCAAAATGAAACACATGATGAAGATATAAATAACTATTGAATATGTATCCTTATTAAGTTATAGGTAGTTGTTTTATAATCATAACATAGTTGAACAATAATACTTTAGTAGCGGCACACTAGTGGCCATACTAATTGTATCAATGGGAATCATAATTGAAAACTTGTTGCAAATGTATCCCATAATGGGTGGTGGAAATGTGGACACGTGGCATAATCACATGTATGTACATTGTACACTAGTTGCAACATAGTTATTGTTTTAGTGACACATTTATAATAGTTATAGAGTAGTTGCCACATGCAACTATAATGCAACTATAATGCAACTCCTAAAAATATCAAACATAGTTGATTACATATGTATGTATGATGTGTATAAATTACCATATAAAAGACCCATTTTTAACTCATTTGCAACTATAATACAACTAATTGATTATCTAACATGACAACTTATTTATTAATACATCGTATTTTTAAGGGGATAGTTGCACATTAGTTGTAATACCCAAGGGATAGTTACATAATAGTTGTATTTGAATTGTTTTTTGAGTTTTACTTGTAGGGTAGTGTGGTTTCAATGAATGCGATTTCTCATAATGAAAAGTGCTTTCATTAAATCTTTAACAAAAAAATTTTATTTTGTAAAATATATGTTTAATTTTTGAAGAATTGTAAGTTTTTTTTTCCTCAATATGATTTTGTACAATTAAAAAAAAAACCTTTTGTGATGTTATTTGAATTGTTATCACCCATAAGTAGTTTTACCCATATTTGCCTATAAAAGAGTTACGAAATTGCAAAATTGTTTAAATCCTTCAATATTACTCTAAAAGAATATCAATTTTAAATTTGATAAAAAAAAATTTGGGGAAAAAACCATTGTTTATGTCCCTGCCCTTTAAATTGGCAAAATGTTCACTAAAAGAAAAATTAATTAAATAATCAATATAACCATTTTTTCAAGATCATATTTCTTTAACAACATTAGTTATAGACTAATAAAAATGATTAATTACACAACTTTGAAAAAAAATCACAACATATTATTTATATTATTATTTCTAATAATGTAATAATACACTTTACCTTTGTAGAAATAAAAGAAAAATTATTTGGTGATATTTTGGAATTAAATACTTGGATTACCCTCCCCCACCCTTTAGTCAACAATATATTTACTTTTGTTTTTGGTGGCAAATTTTTGCAAGTTGGTGGTTCTTTTAGGGGAAAGTTTAGAAAATAATGAAATTTCAAATATTTTTTTGAGGGGGGTCATTCCTTTAAAAAATAAAAGTAAATGTGAGTAAAAATATAAAGTGTTATATACTAGTTATTGGGTAAAAGGTATTATTTATTCAAATATATATTTATAATTTATATATTATGTAATAATTAATAAATAAAATGTATAATTTATATATTTTGGTTTAGATATGTGTATATTTAGAAAATTAAGTAATAATAGGCTGAAAAAAAAAAGGTTAAATAATGATATAACACACTCCAAAAAATGTTTTGTTTGACGCACATGGTTTAAAACTCCAATGAATTTTTGTTAAACACACACACACACACACACACATTTTTGTTTATTTTTAAATAATTGAAATTTTTCATTTTTAAATATTTAAACATAAACCTGTAACAAAACAGACCTAAAATTTTTTTTAATCATGGTAACAATAAAAATAATAATATACCCAAACAATTTTTAAAAAAAAAATCTAATTAAAATTTTTTTTTTTCATACATCCAAAAATAAAATGGAGAAATAATTTAAGGATTTTTTTTTGAAGTTTTGTTATTGTGGCATCATAAACATTTGTAATAAAAAACTTGTCCAATAATGAGCAAACTAGGGGAAAAACATAATTTTAAATTTATGTAAATGTACAAGTTTGAACATTAAAGTTTTTAAATATAAAGGTCTTCATGGACCCTAGACTTTGAATATATGACATTTTGACTTAATCTTTAATTTAAAATATTAATGTGAAACAAAATAATTATTTATACGTTCATTTAAAAAAATTATGGTGAGTGCAAAATGCAATTAGATAATAATGGATTTAACACATTCAAAATGAATGATTCAACTCATGTGCAAATGTTGATAGTTCAAAAAATGTGATTTACAAACATATACATCACAATGAATACACAAACATGTATATCATGCTAAATGGTGTCAAAACATTTTTGTCGACAAAAATAAAATAAAATAAAATATTTTCACAACATGTAAATTTGTCACAACATGATGTGACAAAAATGTGATCCATGACTCCACAATTCGAAAAAACAAAAACAAAAAAAATCATATGATGATGTGAAACGTTATTCCAAGTCGTATTAACTTGGGATTTCATATATCCATGTCTTTAGTTTTTAATTAAAAAATATTTAGTGCAACATGAGACTATCCAAAAAAATTAAAAAATATTTCACCAAAACTGTCCTATCAACTAGTCTTTTTTTACCAAAACCATACGAGTTACATATTAATGATTTTTGGGTAGTGGAAAAGGACAAAATTTCTTCTTGTGATAGTTGTAATGATTTTTTAATTTTGTGTATCTAACACTTGAAAAAAGGAAAATAAAATAAAGATGGATTTTTTAAATACAATATTGTTTTCAATATCTTGGTATACATATATTAAAACCTTGGAATCATATAATGAATAAAAAAATCAAAAACACTTTTAAAACACGTGTAACAAATGTTTTTAAGCAATAAAAACATTCAAATCACATTCAATTGAAAATATTTGAAAATGGCATTTTTTTAATTAAAAAAATATACCTTAACAAAATAATGTAAAATAAATTTGAATATTTTAAAAATATATTGTTAAATGTATTGAAAAGATTTCAAGAATGCTTTTGATGAAAAGTAATTAAAAAATAGTGACTTATAGGGGCAGGTGTGGCTCATGATTAAGTGTTTACAACCTATACATTTCAATTATATTTCAATGGGAACATCCTTTTGGGTGTAAGCAAAATGAAAATTAAAAAAAACTTCTAACCTATAGAACTTCCAATTGCATTTCACAACAATTGGAACTTGTAGTAGCTTTCCTCACTAACATTTTTAACCTTCTTTTAACATTTCAAAACATTTGTTTATCATATCATTTGGACTTGAAAAAATACCCCAAAAATATCCCCAAACACAAGTTTACTTTTCAACAAGTTGACGATAATTTTTGCCATGAAAACAAAGTTCATTTAATTTTATTTATAAAAGTTCACACATGAGAAAGCCTGATTCAACTACTTGCAAGTACTTTGAAAGAACATAATTATATCAATTAAGCTTTGGAAATCAATGCCAATGATAGTTAAGAAATAAGGTACTTTAAAATAATTATATTGTCTCCATAAAATCATTATTTGTTGTTCCTTTTATTTGAGGACATTTGTATTTTGTTGCAACAATTTTGTGTTTACTTTCACCTTTTTGTGTAATCGTTGGTGGGGCCAATGGTGATGGAGGCACATAGTTTGTTGTATTATGATAAAGCCCAATGTTTATGTCACAATAACATTCCCCAAATCAATTATCAATTTTAACAATTGAAGTTATTTCTTAATGAGATTATGAATATGCCATTTACATCAACACATAATCCAAATTAGAATTGGATCATGAATCCAACCTAGTCCAAAACAATTTTGCATGTTTAAATGCAAAGGGCACACGTGCTTGTTAAACATGATCCTTGGTGAAAATATTCAAATTTAATATTCAATGTGCATTCCATGTAAATTTAATGGGGTGTGTTGATTACATGCATCTACCTTATAAAGTTTGAAACAATCATGAACACATGCCATCAAATTATGTACAAGATAATTCATAATGCCTTGATATGAAATGTGCTATATGGACCAACCTTCTTTTTTTTGGGAATTTTGTGATTCTGAAGAGGTGATTGTAATGTGAAAGGAGATTGTCTAACTATTGTGCAATCTGATCTAATCCTGGATTTTAGGCATAATTGCATCAACCGGCTTGTTGTGACGGCGCTCCATCATTGTTGCATGAAAATGCATGGTTGTCTTATTTTCTGAGCTGTGTGGTGTGTGCAAAGTTGGGCATGGCGGCTGGCATTGATGAAGCTCGAATTATGAAGGTGACAAGGCTGAGGACGGCGTGGGGGAAATGGAACGGCGTTGGAAAATTTGGAAGGAGCTTCTGGAGGAAGCCAACGGAGGACTCGAAGAAAATATCAGAAATCTGTTTTTGGAGGAGCGGACAGTATTCAGAGGAGAGTAGAGAGGTGGAGGAGTAGTGCAGGAGCAGAGAATGTTGTGATGAGGCTAGTAGAAGGAGAAGAGTGAGTAGCTCGGTAGTAAAAAGTCTTGGCCATGATCGTGATTTTCCGCTGCGTCTGATGTGTGGTCTAGCTCATTGCTGCAGGAGGACATAGAGAGAGAGAGAGAAAAGAAGAATTGGAGGGACAATCAGCGCCTCCTGTTTTTGTAAGAAATTGTGTTCGAGGGCAGTGCTTGCGCTCTCGGACTATGTATACAATCCA
>Ga0116227_10007439_pt1 | contig 21354 bp, 17 predicted proteins | sample S1TSphgellanicum_FD_89693 | JGI IMG/M metagenome (GOLD analysis project Ga0116227, IMG submission 89693) | Host-associated microbial communities from peat moss isolated from Minnesota, USA - S1T2_Fb - Sphagnum magellanicum MG | ecosystem: Host-associated > Plants > Peat moss > Unclassified...
CCGTTCAACCGGGTGGGAGCCCCGGGCGCGAATCGCCGGCAAGACGCGTTCGGCCGACGTCGTGAATCCACGCGATTCATGGATTCCGTGGGATGTCATAGATGCCTATGGAATCAGGAACGGCTTAAGTCTTAGGGGAAGTTAGCTTGGTGGGATCGTCGGCGGAACCGCCGGACTGTCGTCCGGATTTCGTAGGGGCGCCGATAGCGGTTCCGCCATCGGCAATGCCGCCGGGTTGCCCTTCGATGCCGCCGGCTCCGGTGCGCTGTCCCACATCTTGAGGTCCGGCGCGAGCGACGGCGTGTCGGCGAGGGGCTGCGACGATGGGGAGAATGCGGCGATGCCTTCGCCTTGGCGCCAGGTTTCGAACCGGCCGAGTTCGTCGTAGGCGATGCGCGAGACTTTGTGGATGAACGCGCGGCCGAGATCGAGGTCCCAGAGTTGGGTCGTCATCACGGCGATCACGTAGGGCTCGCCTTGATGATAGACGATGCCGACATCGTTGAGCGTGTCGTGCAGCGAACCCGTCTTGTGCGCGATGCGCACGTCCTTGGGGAGCGGCACCGGCAGCAGGCCGTTGTGCGTCTGGCCTTCCAAGATCGCGAGCATTTCGCGCGAGGACCACTCGTCGACCAGCCGGTCGCGGGCGATCGCGTCGAGGAGCCGCAGCATGTCGTGGGGGCTCGTGCGGAGCGCGTAGCGGATCGAATCGTTCTGCGATCGGATATAGTCGCCGAGGCGCGTGTGCGAGAGGCCGAGCCCGGCCATCGTCGTGTTGATGTGCGTACGGCCGACGAGGCGGATCAATTCGTTCGTCGCGGTGTTGTCGCTCTGCGTGATCATTAGCCAGAGGAGCTGCTTGACCGTGCGGCGCGTGCCGGCGGGGGCGTCGGCCATATCGCCCCAGCCCCAGTCGCGATCCGCATCTTCGAGATGCACCGGGGTCGCGAGATCGATCGTGCCCGACTCCATCTGCTTGAAGACTTCGACCATGACCGGGATCTTGATCGTGGAGGCGGCGGGCAGGCTCATCGACGCGTTGACGCCCGACTCCATGCCGGTCGCGAGATCCTCGACCGCGATGCCGACGCGGCCGGGCGCGTGCGAAGCCGCACGGGCGAGCTGCGACTGGAGATCGACGAACGGACCGTGTTCGAGCATCGCCGCGTGCGATGCGCACGGCGCTACGACGAGCGACCATGCGAACAATCCGAGAGTGAGGCGCCGGAGTCGGTGCTTCATGACGTGCGCCTTCATATCAGCGAAGCGACCCAAAGAACCTTTTAGCCAAAAGGTAAATCGGTCACCCTTCCATCGGCACGCCGTCGGCGGCGGGCGCGCGGGCTCGGCCGGCGATCCCCGTCAGCGCTGCGAGGGCTGCCAGATAGGGGAGTGCCTGCATCAGTTCGCTCGGCACGCCGGCGCGTTGCAAAACGAACTGCAGCGCCGAGAGCGCGCCGAAGGCGAGTGCGGCGGCCGCCGCACCGAGCGGCGTCCAGCGGCCGAAGATCACGGCGGCGAGCGCGATGAATCCGCGCCCCGCCGTCATCCCGTCCGAATAGATGTCGAGCTCGCCGAGGGAAAGGAAGACGCCGCCGAGACCGGCGAGCGCGCCGCCCACGACGGTCGCGGCAACGCGCATACCACGCGGATCGACGCCCGCGGAACGCACGGCCTGCGGATTTTCGCCGCAGGCGCGCAGGCGCAGCCCCCACGGCGTCCGGTCCAAGACGGCCTGCAGAAGGAAGGCGCAAGCGAACGCCGCGACGATCAGCACGCATTCGCCGGGCGTCCCGAGCGCGCGAACTTCCGGCGATGCGCCGGGCTGCCCGAACACGACGACCAGTCCGAATGCCGTCCCGCCCGCGGCGAGGAGGTTGAGCCCGGTCCCCGCCACGATCTGGTCGACGTGAAAGCGCGTGGCCGCGACGCCGAGCAACGCGCACAGCGCCATCCCGGCGAGCACGCCCGCCGCGAGCCCAAGCAACGGGCTTCCGGTTCCGAACGAAACGGCGACCGCCGTGAACGCGGCCGCCGTGAGCCCACCCTCGAGCGCGATGTTCAGGATCCCCGCGCGCTCGCACACCACGCCCGCGAGCGCGGCGAAGATGAGCGGCGTCGCCTTGATCAGCGTGAGCGCGAGGAACCCGCGGAGTTCGTCCACCGTTATGCGGCCGCTCCGCGCGGCGCGACGAAGCGCCGCGTCGCAAGCGCCAGGATCGCGAGCCCTTCGACGAACGTTACGACGTCTTTGGGCACGTGCGCGAACGCCTGCATCGTGAGGCTGCCGCTCTGCAAGATTCCGAACGCGAACGCCGCGAGTACGATCCAGAGCGGATCGAGATCGCCGACCAGCGCGACCGCGATCGCGATAAAGCCGTACCCGGGCGAGAGCGCGACGTTGAAGCGATGCAGCACGCCCGCCACGATCGTCGCCCCGCCGAACCCCGCGATCGCACCCGAGAGCGTCATGGCGAGCAGGGCGGTGCGCGGCAAGTCGATACCGGCTCGCTTCGCGGCTTCGGGCGCGTCGCCGGCCGCGCGCAGCGCGTAACCGAACACGGTGCGCCGAAAGACGAATGCGAGCAGACCCGCGAGCGCGAGACCGAAGAGCAGCGCGATGCTGAGCCGCGTATCGGGCAGCAGGATCGGCAACCACGACGACTCCGGCAGTCCGGCGGTCTCCGCTCCGGTCGCACCCGCCGCATGCAGCGGCCCGACGACGAGATAATTCGCGAGCAGCGCCGCGATGATGTTGAGCATCAGCGTCGCGATCACTTCGTTCCCGCCGAATCGCGCGCGCAGCGCCCCCGCGATGCCGCCCCACGCGCCGCCGCCGAATGCGCCCGCGAATAAGATGAGCGGAATAGCAATCCAGCCGGGGACGGTAAGCGCGGCGCCGACGAGCCCCGCGCAAAGGCCGCCGATCACGAGCTGGCCCTCGGCACCGATGTTGAAGAGCCCCGCGCGAAAGGCGAAGGCGACCGCGAGCGAGGGAAAGAGCAGCGACGTCGTTGCGACGAGCGTCTCGCCGATTTGATGCGTGCCTCCGAGCGCGCCGCGCAGCAGCGCCGCAAATCCGTCGAGCGGATTCGCGCCCGCGAGCGCCATCGCGGCCGCCGCGATCGTCAAGAGCACGACGGCTCCGATACCCGGCGCGCGAAATGCCCGCAACCGCGCCGTCACGACGCGCCCGCCATCAGCGCGCCGATGCGCGCCCGATCGAACGCGCCGCGTTCGAACGTTCCCGCAATCGCGCCGCGAAAGAGCACGAGCACGCGGTCCGAGAGCGCGAGCACCTCGTCGAGTTCGAAGCTGACCAGCAGCACCGCGGCGCCCGCGTTACGCGCCTCGATCAAGCGCGATTGCACGAGCGCGGCCGCGCCCACGTCGATGCCGCGCGTCGGCTGATACGCGATGACGAGCGCCGGATCGTGCGCGAGCGCGCGACCGACGACCACCTTCTGCTGGTTGCCGCCCGAGAGCGCGCCGACGTGCGTGCGAATCGACGGCGTGCGGACGTCGAAGCGCGCGACGATCTCCGTCGCGAGCGCGCGCGCGGCGCCGCGATCGAACGCGAGCCCGCGCCGCATGGGCGCACGCGTGTGGTCGCCGAGCGCCGCGTTATCGGTGATACTCCAGTCCAGCACGAGCGCTTCGCTTTGCCGGTCCTGCGGAATCGTGCGGATGCCCGCCGCGATTCGCGCGGCGGCGTCGCGACCATCGAGCGCCGCGCCGCCGAGCGTCATCGTTCCGGCGTACGGCAGGATGCCCGCGATTGCGTCGGTGAGAGCAGACTGTCCGTTCCCCTCGACGCCCGCGATGCCGACGATCTCCCCGCCGCGCACCGCGAAGCTCGCGTCGCGGAGCGCGTGCGCGCCCTCGCCCGCCGCGATGCCGCGCGCTTCGAAGGCGGGCGCCGGGACGGTGGTTGCGCGCGCGGCGAGCGCCGGAATATCGCCCCCGACCATCGCGTGCGCGATCGCGTCGATCGACGTGTCGTGCACCGCGGCGCGCAATACGACGCGGCCCGCGCGCATGACGGTCACGCGGGTTGCGTGCGTGACGACCTCTTGGAGTTTGTGCGTGATCACGAGAATCGCGGTACCGCTCGCGGCGAGCGTGCGGAGCGTCGCGAAGAGCGCGTCGATCTCGACCGGCGCGAGCACGGCGGTCGGTTCGTCGAGGACGAGCACGCGGGGTTCGCGCGCGAGTTCGCGCAGGATTTCGACCCGCTGCGCGATGCCGACCGGCAACGTTTCCACGACGGCGTCCGGGTCGACGTCGAGCCCGTAGGCCGTGCCGAGGGCGCGCACGCGTTCGCGCGCGGCCGCCGCGTCGATGCGCAGGCCGCGCCGCGGTTCGCGCCCGAGCACGACGTTTTCCCAAACGCGGAGCCGGTCGACGAGTTCGAAGTGCTGATGAACGAGGCCGACGCGCTCCGCCCCCGTCACGGTCCCCGTCGACGGAGCGAGCTTTCCGGCCGCAATTTGCGCGAGCGTCGATTTTCCCGCGCCGTTCTCGCCGCAGAGCGCGTGGATCTCGCCCGCTTCGAGCGTCAGGTCGACGCCGTCGACCGCGCGCACGCCGCCGGAATAGACTTTGCCGACGTCGCGCAGTTCGAGTGCGGGCGGCACGAGTACTTTAGAGCTTGACCGGTTTGAAGGTCGCGAGCCCCTCGCGCGTGGCGGGCGGCACGATCTTTCCCGCGACGATTGCCGCGCGGAGCGCCGCGATCTTCGCAATGTTCGCGGCGCCGATCTGCCGCTTCGTGTAGTGGAAATCCGTGAGCCCGACGCCGTCGTCCTTGAGGCCGAACTCGACGTTGCCGGCCGGGATTTTTTGCGCTTGCGCTTCCTCGGCGATCTTGAAAACCGCCACGTCGACGTGCTTGACCATGCTCGTGAGGATCTTGCCGGGCGCGAGTCCGTCCTGGTCCGAATCGACGCCGATCGCATAGACGCCCGACCGCGCGCGCGTCTCGTCGATCGCGCCGAGCCCGGACTTTCCGGCGGCAACGAAGATGACGTCCGCGCCCGCGTCGTACATGACGCCCGCGAGTTCCTTGCCCGATGCGACGTCTTCGAACGACCCCACGTATTTGACGAGCACCTTCACGTTTGGATTTACCTGGCGCGCGCCGGCGGAAAATCCCGCTTCGAATTTGCGCAGCAGCGGGATGTCCATGCCGCCGAGAAACCCGATCGTCTTCGACTTGGAAACGAGCGCCGCGAGCGCGCCCGCGAGAAACGAGCCGTCCTGCTCGCGGAAGGTCATCGACGCGACGTTGGGCTGGTCCGAGATCGCATCCACGATGGCGAAGTGGCGTCTGGGATAGGTCTTCGCGACCTCGTCGAGGTCTTTACTCATCAGGAAGCCGACGGCGAAGATTTCGTCTTCGTCTTCATCGGCCAGTACGGTGAGATTCGGTTGGTAATCGGCGGCCGATTTCGATTGCAACACCTGGATGTCGGCGCCGAGCCGCGCCTTTGCGAGCTGCAATCCGGCGTACGCGGAATCGTTGAACGATTTGTCTCCGAGGCCGCCGACGTCGGTCACCATCGCGAGTTTGAGCGGCGCGGCACCGCCGGGCGTCGCGTTTTCGCCCTCGGGCGCCGGCGCCGTCGTCGCGGGTTTGGCGCACGCCGCAAGCGCGGCGAGCGCGACGAGAACCAGCGCGCCCCGATAGGAGGCGCGTGCGCGGCGGAACGTCATGGCCTCCGTTTTACGGTGCGGGCCGAAGGCGCGCCTGTCGGCGGCGCACTCCGGCCCTTGGGCTCACATGGTGACGGGCGACGGGATCGCGGACGGCGGCGCCGGATCGCCGATGCCGGGCTCGCCCGCGGGCGGGAGCGGCGGTTCCTCGATGGGGGCGACCGGCGGCATCGACGGCAGGCCGGGAACCGGGGGTTTGTACGGAAGGTCGGTCGGGGTCGGGCCGGGACCCGGGTCCGTCACCGCGCTCGTTCCGGTGTGATAGTCTTGCAAGATGAATTCCCTTTCCGATCGTCCGCGTCTCCGTCGCCGTTCTCGCGGCGAACGGCGCGTGACGTACGCGCTCAAAGTGCTTGCGCTCGTGTCGCTCGCCGCGCTGATGCTATCGGCCGCCTTGAACTTCGTGGGCCGGATCGGGTCGGTTGCCGTCATCGTCATCGGCGCGGTGTTTTTCACGTACGCCATTTACCCGATCGTGCGGCGTCTCGGCGCACGCATGCCGCTGGTCTGGGCAATCGTGCTCGTCTACGTCGCGATCGCGGCGATTGCGGGGTTCGCCATTTCGTTCGTCTTGCCGGCGCTCGCCGACGACGTGCAATCGCTCGCGCGCGCGACGCCGACGCTCGTTCATAACGCGCAAAGTGCGCTCGGCAATCCGCGCGATCCGTTCGTTCGGCACTTGCCGCCGGTCGCGCGCGATTATCTCACGAAGGTGCCCGAGCAAGTCGCCGCGCTCGCGCAACGCTACGGGACGGATGCGGCGTCGCGCGTCGTGACGCTGTTGCTCTCGATGGTCGCGCTGGTCGCGACCGTCGTCGTGATCCCGGTCATGTCCGTCTACCTCATGCTCGAAGCGCCGAACATGATCGCGACCGCGCTGCGGGTCGTTCCGCCGAAGTGGCGCCCCGAAGCCGAATCGCTCCTGCACGATCTCGATCGCGTGCTCGGGGGCTTCATTCGCGGACAGCTTCTCGTGGGTGCGGTGATCGGTTCGTGCATCACGATCGCGCTGCTATTGCTGCACGTGAAGTACGCGGTGTTGATCGGCGTCGCGGCCGGCATCTTCGACGTGATTCCGTACGTGGGCGCCCTCGTCGGCTTCGTGCCGGCGGTGCTGCTCGCGCTCTTCAACGACGGCTGGCAGCACGCGCTCGTCGTCGCGCTCGTGTTCGTCGTCATCTTTCAACTGGAGGGGCATTTCATCGCGCCGAAGATCGTCAGCGACTCGGTCGGCCTCTCGCCCCTGATGGTGATCGTCGCGATTCTCATCGGCGGCGAGTTGCTCGGCATCGCGGGCATGTTCGTGGCCGTGCCGATCGCGGGCGCGTTGCGCGTGATCCTGCTGCACGCGCTGCCGCGGGCTCGCGCGCCCGAGCTGCCGCCGGTGACACCGCCGGCGAACCCGACCCTCGCGCGGGCCGCGGCTCCGCCGGCGCCGGCGCCCGCAAAGAAGGCGCAGGGCGTGCGCACGTAGGAGGGGCGTCGGATGACGACTTCCGCGCTTCCCCGTCCGGCCGTCAACGAGCGGGCGGTTCCGGGCCGCGTCGACGTGATCGGCGTGCCGATGGATCTCGGCGCCGACCGGCGCGGCGTCGACATGGGTCCGTCGGCGATCCGCTACGCGCGGCTGCGCGACGGCATCGAGGCGCTCGGCGTCGCGACGTGCGTGGACCACGGCAACCTGCGCGTGCCGGTGCCCGAGTCGCACGAAGCGCAGTCGGTGAAGAACGCGAAATATCTCCCGATCATCCTCGCCGTGTGCGACGAACTCGCGCAACTGGTGCAAGAATCGATCGAAGCGGGTGGTTTTCCGCTCGTGCTCGGCGGCGATCATTCGATCGCGATCGGCACGCTCGCGGGCGTGGCGCGGGCCCGCAAGGCGCCGCCGGGTCTCATTTGGATCGACGCACACGGCGACATCAACACGCCCCTGACGTCGCCGTCGGGCAACGTGCACGGCATGCCCGTTTCCATCGCGCTCGACGAACTCCACATCGTGCCGGAACGCACGGTGCTGATCGGTTTGCGCGACGTGGACGCGGGCGAACGCCGGCGCATCAAGGAAGTCGGCGTGCGCGCTTTTTCGATGTCGGAGATCGATCGCTACGGCATGGTACGCGTGATGGAGGAAGCGATCTCGATCGTCGGCATGGGGCCGCGCAGCGTGCACGTCTCGTTCGATATGGACGGCATCGATCCGCGCGAAGCGCCGGGCGTCGGCACGGCGGTTCCGGGCGGCCTGACGTATCGCGAAGCGCATCTCGCGATGGAGATGGTCGCAGCGGCGGGCGTGATCGGCTCGCTCGAAGTCACGGAGACGAATCCCATCCTCGACGAACGCAATCGCACCGCGACGCTCGCGGTCGAGCTGATTCTATCGGCGCTCGGGAAGACGATACTTTAGACCTCGGAGTCCTACGTACGGTCAGCCGGCTGACCGATTCGCGCCGACAAACCCACCAGTGCCGGAACCGTGAGCGCAAACGTCGTCATGCCGGCGCGTCCGTCTTCGAGCACGATCGTGCCGCCGAGCCGCTCGGCCGCCTTCTCGGCGATCGCCAGGCCTAAGCCGGAGCCCGCGATCTCGCCACGGTCGGCGCCGCGGTAGAAGCGCTCGAAGATTCGCGCACGGTCGTCGTCGCAGATCCCCGGCCCGCCGTCGCGCACCCGCACGACGATCGACGCACCTGCCGTTGCGACCGTGACCGTCACCGGCGTTTGCGCACCGTACTTGACGGCGTTCTCGATGAGGTTCGCGATCACTTCGTAAAGATCGACCGGTTCGCCGAGTACCAGGAGTTGATCGGCAGCGTCGACCGTGATCGGCGTCGGCGTGATCACCGCGAGCGCCCCGGCGGCTTGACGCACGATCGCGCCCACATCGACCACTTCGGGTCGCGCTTCGATCACGCGATCGAGCCGAGCGAGCGTCATCAAACGTTCGACGAGCGTGCGCATGCGCTTGACCTCGGCCGTGAGCGCGGCAAACGCCGTCCGCGCCATATCCGGATCGCCGCCGCCGCGGCGCAGCACGCCGACGTATCCGGCGACGACCGTGAGCGGCGTGCGTAATTCGTGACCGGCCTCGGCCACGAACTGCCGGATTTGATCCTCGACCCGCCGGCGTTCCAAGAACGCATCCGTCACGCGCTGCGCCGCGCCGTTGTAGGCCGCGGCGAGTTCGCCGACCTCGAAACTGTCTGCGACCTGCAACGGACGCGGCGTGAAATCCCCGCCGGCGAAGCGCTTGAGTTCTGCCGTCACCGTCGTCAACGGCAAGAGCGTTGCCCGCACGGCGACGCGCGCGCCGAGGATGGCGAACACGAGCGCAAACGCGAGCGATAGTCCGATTGCGAGGTAGAACGTTTGGAAAAGCGCATCGATCTTCCGGCGATCGGGTATCACGAGGATGCCCGACTCGCGCACATGCACGAATGCCGGAGCAAGACCGAAGAGCGACCCGAGATCGATGTTGCTCGACGGCAAGCGCGGCGACGCCATTACATCGCGCGATACCGCTATGAAGGCGATCCCCTCGAAGTGCGGGCTCGCAAGCAGGTGGGCCGCAATCGCGGCGGCCGGTTCGGCAGCGGGCGCCGTTGCGACGGTCGCTTCAACGCGGGCAACGGCGGCGGCGAATTCGTGCGCGACCGGCCGCGTGAGGTATGCAAAGATGACGAAACTCGCGATCAGCGCGAGCGTCATGAGCACGATGAATCCGCCGATCGTATAGAGCAGCATCAGGCGCAGGCGAAGGGAGCGCATCCCGATCACCGCAGGACGTATCCGACCCCGCGCACCGTTTGGATGAGCGCGCGCTGTGCTGGTTCGTCAATCTTTCCGCGCAGATACGAGATGTACGTTTCGACCGTTTGCGTCGAGGTATCACGATCGTCGCCCCAGACCAGGTGGATGAGTTCGTCACGCGTGAAGACGCGACGCGGACGGCGCGCGAGCGTGGCGAGCAGGTCGAATTCGCGAGCTGAAAGGTTGATGAAGTTCGCCCCGCGCCGCACCGTACGCGCTTCGAGATCGAGTTCCAGGTCTTCGTAGGTGAGCACGATCACCTCGCGCAGGCGCGGCCGGCGCAGCGCCGCGTGCAGCCGCGTCTCGAGTTCTTCGAGGTCGAACGGTTTGGGCAGATAGTCGTCGGCGCCGGCGCGGATGCCGTCGATGCGATCGCGCACCTCGCCACGCGCGGTGAGCATGATGATCGGAACTTCGGTGAGCCGCCGAATCATCGGCAAGAGCGTCAGCCCGTCGACCTTGGGTAGCATCACGTCGAGCACGATGCAGTCGGGCTGCCACGATCGTACGAGCGAGAGGCCCTCGACGCCGTCGCCGGCACTGCGGACCTCGAACCCCTCGAGCCCCAGGGCGACTTCGAGCATTTTGCGGACGCTCTCTTCGTCGTCGATGACGGCGACACGCCGTTTTTGCTGGTTCATCGTCACCATTCTGCGCTCGCAAGCTGCAGGATCGCCGGGAAGCATTCAAGGCGATTTCGGAGCTTTTCTCGGGATACAGCGCAGCATCTTGCGGCAGACTGCGGCTCATGAATACCGTCGGTACTTACGCTTCCGCTCCCGGAGGGTTACCGCGATGATGGCGGCCCTCTTCCTCGCTGCGATCGTCAACGTGGCGCAGGCCGGTCCCCAAGCAAACTCCACACCGCCCCCGCCGGCCGAGCCCGCAGCTCTGCCGTCGATCGATCGCGGGCTGGCGCTCCCGTACCCGGCTTACGGCTCGCCGCAGCCGCAGATATTGACCACACGGCGGGCAGCCGGCGTACCCGCGACCGTCACGCTCGCCGAGGCCACCGCGATCGCGATCGCGCGCGTCCCGTCGCTCGAGGCCGCGCGCGGCGAAGTCGCGTTCGAAGATGCGTCGGTCGCGCTCGCCCGGACCGGGCTCGCGCCGGACGTCGGCGTCAGCGGTTCGTCAAAGTATTCCTACGTGCAAGGCGGCGGAGCGAACGCGGCCGCGGCCTCCTCCGCCGTTTCCGCGGCGCTCTTTTCCGCCCAGAGCAATAGCGGGTCGCTCTCGCTTTCGCAGCTCATCTACGACGGCGGCCAGATCCGCGCGAAGATCGACGCGGCCAGTCTGACGCGCGACGCGACGCTGGCCACCTACCGCCGCGACGCGCAGGCCGTTGCCTACAACGTCGCCGCCGCCTACTATACGTTGCTGGCCGACGAACGCACGGTCGCCGTCGACGAGGAATTGCTGCGCGAGAACCTCGTCTCGGAAAACTTGGTGCGCGCGCAGATTCGGGCGGGCACCGTCGCGGGAGCCGATCTATCGGCCCAGCTTGCAACGACCGCTAACGCGCGCACGACGCTCGTGAGCGCGCAGGGGACGTTGCAGAACGACCGCGTCGCCTTCGCGACGGCCCTCGGTCTGGGCGCCGATACCGACGTGCTGCCGCGCGACGACACGCAAGGCTTCGAGACCGCGACGCCGGCGAGCGCGCTGCCGGCATTCGCAAATGCGCTCGCTATCGCGTACGCCGAGCGGCCCGACATCGCAGAGGCCCGGCTCACGATTGCCGCCGATGAGGCGTCGCTGCGCGGCGCGCGGCGCGGGCTTTCGCCGACCCTCTCGTTCTCGGGCTCCAAAGGGCTCGAGTCCTCGAACCTCGGCGGCGGGGCGCTCCGCAACGACGGAACGCTCGGCTTCACGGTCACCATTCCGATCTACGATCAGGGCGTTACCCGTGCGAACGTCGCCTCGTCGCGCGCGACCATCGCTATCGCAACCGCCGACGCGGCGACGACGCGGCTCACCGTCGCGCAAGACGTGCGGCAAGCGCTGATCTCGATCGTGAGCGACCGCGCCGTACTCGATCAAACGCGCGCAGCGTACGACAGCGGGGTGACCTCGCTGCGCTCCACGCAGGGTCAGTATCGCGTCGGCATGAGCACGCTGCCCTCGCTCATCCAAGCCGAGGCGACGCTCGCGGCAGCCGCCACCAACATCGTCAACGCCATCTACACACTGCGCATCGCCGAGAATAACTTGCGCTACGCCTTAGGGACGAATCTGCAATGAAAAACATCCGCATTCCGTATCTGCCGCCCGCCCTCGCCCTTGCAGCGACGATCGTGTCGGGCTGCGCGCACGCCGGCCCGCCGCCGGGCGGTCCGCCGCCGGTTAGCGTCACCACCGCGCAAATCCGCCGCGGTGTGATTTCGACGTTCGTGTCGTTCGACGCCGAGATCACGCCCGTCTACCAGACCACGCTGAGCACGGCCGAAGCCGGGACGGTCACCGCCATGAACGTCACGGAAGGTGATTTCGTCCAGCGCGGTCAGATGCTCGCGTCTCTGGACACCTCGCAGCTCCAAGCGACCCTCGAAGCCAATGAGGCGGTGGTGCGCGCGGACGAGGCGCAACTCGTGCACAGCAGCGTGGCCGCGCCGATTCAGAGCCAGCAGTACTCTTCGGCCGTCGCGACTGCGAATCAGAACCTGCAGAGCGCGATCAATAGCGTTCGATCCGTGCGCGCGGCGCTCGCTCACGACGAACTCACGGAGCGGGCCGATTTGCAGTTACTCGGCCAGCAATACGTTTCGCGCCAGGCGTACGAGCAGGCGCGGGCCACTGCGGTCGCATCGCGCGAAACGTTGCGCAGCGATCTGCAAGCCGTCACGGCGCAGCAGGCCGCGCTGCGCACCGCTCTGAGCAATACGAAGCAGCGGCTCGAAGACCAGGCCACGATCGCGCAAGATGCAGCCGGTCTCGATGAGGCACGCGCTAACGTAAAGCTGCTTCAGGCGCAGATCGCGCAGTCGTCGATCGTCGCTCCGTTCGACGGTCAGGTCACGCAGCGGCTGCTCGACCCGGGCGCGTATGCCGGCGCGAGTTCGGGCGTCTTCACGATAGCGCAAGTTTCGCGTGTGTACGTCGTGGCTAGCGTCCCCGACATCGACCTCCCGGCCGTTTCGCGCGGCAAAGCCGTGACGTTTACGACGCCGAGCCTGCCCGGCCGCACGTTCCACGGGCGCATCTTCGACATCAACACGACGCCGACGTCGGGAACGCTGAGCTATCGCGTGCGCCTGCTCCAGCCCAATCCGGATCTCGCGTTGCGCGGCGGCATGTTCGCAAACGTCCGCGTCGAGCGCGCCCGTCACCCGGGTGTGCTACTCGTTCCCAATGCCGCGATCACGAACGGCCCGGGCGATCCAAGCATCTTCGTCGTCGCGGGCGGCAAAGCCAAGAGCGTGCCCGTGCGTGTCGGCCTGCAAACGGATTCGGTCGCGGAAGTGGCCGGCGACGGGCTCGCACCGGGCACGACCGTGGTTACCTCGCAGCCCGGTGGTTTGCAAGATGGAGCGACAATCGCGCAAGCCGGAGCACCGTCCGCCGAAGTGGGGCAGCGTTAAATGTTTCTACGCATCTTCGTCGAGCGTCCGATCCTCTCAGGCGTCATCGCCGCGCTCATCCTGCTCGCTGGCGCCGCGTCGATCCCAACGTTGCCGATCGCTCAGTATCCTCAGATCGCACCGCCCACCGTTACCGTCACGAGCACCTACATCGGTGCCGACGCCGCGACGGTCGAAGCGGCGGTGACCAATCCGCTCGAAGAGCAGATCAACGGCGTCCAGGGTCTGCGATACATGTCGTCGACCTCATCCAACGCGGGCGTTTCGACGATCACGATCACCTTCGATCCGTCGCGCAACGTCGATGCCGCGGCGGTCGACGTGCAGAACCGCGTGCAGAACGCGTCGGGCCAGCTCCCGTCGGCCGTCACGCAGACGGGCGTGCAAATCACCAAGTCGTCCGGTTCGTTCATCATGGCGATCGCGTTCACGTCGAAGGACCGCAGCGTGACGCCGCTCGAGCTGAGCAATTTCCTCGACCGCAACGTCAAGGATCCGCTGCTGCGCATCGACGGCGTGAGTTCAGCGCAAATCTTCGGCGAGCGGCGCTACGCGATGCGCATCTGGCTCGATCCGCTCAGACTGCAACACTACGGCCTCGGCGCGAGCGACGTGACGACGGCGGTCGCCGACCAGAACGTCCAAGTCCCGGCCGGGTCGGTCGGCGCGGAACCGGAGCCATCCGGAGTGGCCAACACCGTGAACGTGCACGTGCCCGGGCAACTCGCCGATGCCAAAGCGTTCGGCGATATCATCGTCAAGCACGGCACGGACGGCTCGCTCGTGCGCCTCTCGCAAGTCGCACGCGTCGAACTCGGCGCGCAAGACTATTCGTCGACGCTGCGCTTCGATCGCAACGCGGCGCTCGGCATCGGCATCCAGCTGAACAGCTCCGCGAACGCTCTCGCGGTGGCCAAGGACGTTCGGGCGACGCTCGCACACCTGAGGCCGTTGTTTCCGGCCGGCGTCGATTACAGCATCCCGTACGATACGACGCTATTCGTCAGCGAATCGCTGCGCGAAGTGATCGTCACGCTCCTCATCGCGATCGTTCTCGTCGTCGCAACGATCTATCTGTTCCTCCAGGATTGGCGCACGACGCTCATCCCCATCATTACGATCCCGGTCTCGCTGATCGGTACGTTCGCCTTCGTCACGATCTTCGGTTTCTCGATCAACACGCTCGTGCTCTTCGGACTGACGCTGGCGACGGGTCTCGTCGTCGACGATGCGATCGTCGTAATCGAAAACATCGCGCGCGTGATGCGCGATGCCGTCGGCGCGAACCGGCGCGAGGCCACGCTCCAGGGGCTCAGCGAGATCGTCGGCGCCGTCATCGCGACGTCGGTGGTCCTGCTCGCCGTCTTCGTCCCGGTTTCGCTGATCCCGGGAACGACCGGCGCGATTTACAAGCAATTCGCTCTGACGATCGCATTCTCGATCGCGCTGTCGGCGGTGCTCGCGCTGACATTGACGCCGGCGCTCGCGGCGCTGCTCATGCGCGCGGAGGCCGAGCCGCGCTTTGGGGTCTTCCGAGCCTTCAATGCCGGCTTGGCAAAGCTCTCGGAGCTCTACGGTCGCTTCTTGCATCGGGCCGTGCGCCTACGCTACGTCATCGCGGGCGTGCTCGGCGGTTTGCTCGTGCTCACCGGCGTGCTTTTCATGGTAGAGCCCACGGGCTTTCTTCCCGACGAAGACCAAGGCGCCTTCATCGGCACGGTACAAGCGCCCGACGGCGCGTCCCTCAACGTGACACAGTCCGTCATCGAGCAGATCGAGAACGCTGCGCTCGAGAACCCGAACGTCGCGCACGTTTTCGCGGTAGGCGGGTTTTCTTTCAACGGAGCGGCCACCAATCAGGGATTGGTCTTCATAACGCTCAAGCCGTGGGCGGACCGCAAGGGATTTGCGAATTCGGCGCAAGGCATCATCGATGCGCTGCAGCCGGCGGCCATGCGTATTCCCGAGGCGCAAGTCATCCTGATCAATCCGCCGGCGATTCCGAGCCTAGGCGTGCTGGGCGGATTCGACTTCGAACTCGAGGATTACGGTACGGGGCCGCTCGCCGACCTCGGCGCTGCCGGCGGCCGGCTCATCGGCGCGGCCAACCACGATCCCAACTTGTTCCGGGTGTTCACGACGTTCCGCGCCGACGGCCCGCAGATCGATGCCGTCGTCAATCGCGCGCAGGTCGCGCAATTGGGTGCATCGCTGCCCGATGTCTTCAGCGATATCTCGACCGCCCTCGGCAGTAGCTATGTCAACGATTTCACCTACCAGAACCGGACCTATCGCGTGTACGTGCAAAACGACGCACCGTACCGCAGAGACGCGCTCGACGTCTCGCGCATCGTCGTGCCCAACTCTTCGGCATCGAACGGCGCGGCGGCGACCGGAACGCAACTCACCACACCGAGCATCGGCACGACGGACGCGGGTTCGATCGGCTCCGGGACGGCGACTGTGCCGCTTTCGAGCCTGGTGAACGTCTCCCGTGGCACCGGCGCGCCCGCGATCACGCATTACAATCTCTACCGGTCCGTTGAAATTCAAGGGAGCGAAGCACCTGGGCACAGTTCGGGTCAGGCGATCGCGGCGCTACAGAACCTCACCAAAACGCTCCTCCCGTCACGATATCACTATGCGTGGACCGGCATCTCACTGGAAGAAACGCAGTCCTCGGCCACGACGATTGTGATCTTCGCACTGGCATTGCTGGTCGTATACCTCGTGCTCGCCGCGCTCTACGAGAGTCTGGGCAATCCGCTGGTCATCTTGCTGTCGGTCCCCGCCGCGCTGCTCGGTGCCGTCGGTGCGCTGCTCGTTCGGCAGATCACGAGCGACGTGTACGCGCAAATCGGCTACGTCATGCTCATCGGCTTGGCCGCGAAGAACGCGATCCTGATCGTGGAGTTCGCGATCGCCGAACGTGCGAAAGGCGCGAAGGCTGCGGATGCCGTCATCTCCGCCGCGCAGACGCGATTGCGCCCGATCCTCATGACGTCGGTGGCGTTCATCGCCGGACTGCTACCCCTGGTATTCGCGAGCGGGGCGGGTTCGGCGAGCCGCCAGTCGCTGGGCACGGCCGTGGTCGGCGGGATGATCGTCTCGACCGTCCTCAACCTCATCGTCGTCCCTGCGATGTATCTCATCATCGATGAAATCGGTGCGCGGCTTTCTACGTTCGGACGGCGTTTGGGCGGCCATCCGAAACTCGCGACCGCTGGTGCATTGGGCCACGCGCTGGAACTTGGAGCCCCGGCGGACGATCGCGAGCCTAGCGTGAGTGGTCGCAAATAGTGCCAAGCACGACGATGGAAGAGCGTAAGCGCGAGGCCTATCGCGACCGGTGTGCTAGAGCGAGGCGGCGTGTAGCGTGCGCGAGACACCGCCCGCGCGCGTGTGCTCCTCGTTCGGCCGGCGATACCACGCTGCCGAGCATGCGGCGAGCGCGAGGGCAATGGCGCCCGTCGCGACGGCTGCGGCCGTGCCGAAACGATCCGCGACGAATCCGCCGAGGAGCGGACCGATGATTTGGCCGATGCCGAGCGCGACCGTCATCGAGGCGAACGCGCGCGGGTAACGCGTGGCGGGTTCGCGTTGCTGGAGTAGCGCGCCGACCATCGCCGGAATCCCGATGAAGCTGATGCCGATCGCGACGGCGCCCGCGAAGGCGGCGAGCGGCGCTCCGACGGCGACGAGCGCGGCGCCGCCGGCACAGCACGCGCAGGCGAGTGCGACCGGTAGGCCGCTACGCAGCCGGTCGACCAGGGGTCCCCAGACGACGACGCCGGCGATGCCGGAGGTTCCGAGCAGAGCCCAAGCGGCGCCGATGGGCAGTCCGTGCGCGCGCGCGAGCGCGGCGCCGAAAAAGGTGACCACATCGATATAGCCCACACCGAACGCGAAATAGGCGATCGTCAGCGCGCGATAGCGCCCGCGCGCGAAGAGGCCGACGGCGCCGCCGCTATCACGTTTTTCGGCCGCGGCGAACGATCCGCCGGTTAGGCGCGCGAACGCGACGGCGGCGACGATTCCGAGGACGCCCATGCCGAACCACTCGACTCGCCACGCATCCGGTGCGTCGGGTGAAGCGAAGCCGCTCGCCGCGCCGACGAGCGCGATGCCGGCCGTTCCGCCGCCCCAGACGATCGCAGCCGCAATGCCCCGGCGCGCGGCGGGTATCGCCTCGACGGCGAGCGCGAGCGTCAGCGAGAGGGCAATGCCCGACGTGGCCCCGACGAGGAAACGCAGCACGCCGAGCAAGATCGGCTCGCGGACGAACGCGCAGGCGGCCACCGCCGCGCACATCCCGACCAGCGACGCGGCATTCATCCGCGAACGGTCCGGCCGCCGAGCGAGGCGCGTTGCCAGCAGGGCGCCCGCGAGGTATCCGACCATGTTGGCCGCGCCGATCGCGCCGTACACGCCGAACGAGCCGCCGAGCGACGCTCGCATCGCGGGGACCAGCACGCCGTAAGCGAGCCGCGAGAACCCCATGATGGCGGCGAAACACGCCGCAGCCGCACCGACCCTGGTCCACATGCGCCTAGTGTGCCCCACATCGATGCATCGACGCAACCGATGTGTGAGAAGGATTCCATCGGAATATTCGATAGTACGGCGGATATGGAGCTTCGGCAGTTGTCCACGTTCTGCACCGTCGTCGAAAGCGGAACGCTCACCGCAGCGTCTCGCGCGCTCGGTTACGCGCAATCGACCGTAACCGCTCAGTTGCAAGGCCTCGAAGCGTCGGTCGGCGCGCCGTTGCTGCGGCGCGACGGAAAACGCATGGTGCTCACGGGCGCCGGCCGGGAAGTCTACGAGCGCGCACGGGTCGTGATGCGCGACGTCGACGACATCCACGGTGCGCTCGCCGAACTCAAGGACGGCGTTTCGGGCGAGGTGGGGCTCGGCGCGATCGAATCGGCGGCCGACACGCGCGTCCCGCACGCCCTCGCGGCGTTCTTGAAGGAGCGCCCGCGCGTGCGCGTCCGCTTTGAAACGGGCGGCACGTCCGTGCTCTGCAAACGCGTGGCTCTGGGCGAACTCGATCTGGCGGTCGCCGCGCTGCCGCCGGCGGAACTCGGTCTCGGCTTCGAGCCCCTCTACGTCGAGCGGCTGGCACTGCTCGTGCGCGACGACGCCCCCCTTGGCGCTCGGCGAAGCGTCCACATGAAGGACATCGCACGCGAACGCATCCTGCTGACGCAAGGGACGTGTTCGTACAACGCGAGCATTCGCGCGGCCGCAGCGCGCGCGGGCGTCGAACTCGACATCGCGCTCGAGAGCGCGAACGTCGCGACGCTCAAGCGCGCGGTCCAACTCGGGATGGGTTCCGCCGTCCTGCCGGTCGGCGAACTCGAATCGGTGCCCGCGCAGACGCGCGTGGTCCGCATCGAGGACGGCCAACTCCGGATCGCGATCGGCCTGGTTCGCGCAAAGACGCCGGCCTCAACCGCAGTCAAAGCCCTCGCCTTCGCGCTGGCGGCGGCGATGCGGCGAACTTCTTAAATCGCCGAATGAGCGGAATCGAGGGGTCCGGCGGCGCCGATCGCGGGACGCTAATCGTAACGGGTGGCAGTCGCGGGATCGGAGCGGCCGTCGCGCTCCTCGCGGCTCGACGCGGCTATGCCGTGGCGCTCACCTATTCGACGGACGCGAGCGGGGCGGAGGCGGTCGTTAGCGAGATCGAACGCGCGGGCGGCGTCGCGCGTGCGTTCGCAGCCGACGTCTCGCGCGAGCGCGACGTCGGCGCTCTATTCGATGCGGTGCTTGCCGCGTTCGGCCCGCTCGCCGGGCTCGTGAACAATGCCGGGATCACCGGCGGCTCGGCCCGCGTGCGCGACTTGCAGGCGGAGACCCTCGAGCGGGTCTTCGCCGTCAACGTGGCGGGTGCGTTTTTTTGCGCGCGCGAGGCGGTTCGCCGGCTTTCGCGCGCCGGCGGCGGACGCGGGGGGACGATCGTGAACATTTCGTCGATCGCCGCGCGGCTCGGCGGCGGCGGCGAGTGGGTCCACTACGCCGCGAGCAAAGGCGCGATCGACACCTTCACGCGCGGACTCGCGGTCGAAGTCGCGGATGAGGGCATCCGCGTGAACGCGGTCGCGCCGGGCCTGATCGAGACCGGAATCCACGCGACGAGCGCGATTCCGGATCGGCTCGCGAGGCTCGCCCCAAGCGTGCCGATGCGCCGCGCCGGGACGCCCGGCGAAGTCGCGGAGACGGTGCTGTGGTTGCTCTCCGATGCCGCGTCGTACGTCACGGGCGCCATCATCGACGTGGGCGGCGGGCGCTGAACGTTCGGGCCGCCGGCGTGCGAGGGGTCGTGCGGCACCGGGCGAACGACGAGCCGGTGGAGGCGCGTTGCTGCATCAAATAACCGATCAGATCTTCAACGGCATCACGCTCGGGATGCTCTACATTTTGGTCGCCCTCGGGCTCAACATCATCCTCGGGTTGATGGGCGTCATCAATTTCTCGCATGGCGCCTTTTTCATGCTCGGCGCGTACGTGGCGTATTCCCTCGCGACGCACGTCGGGTTCTTTCCGAGCATCGTGCTCGCCGCAATCGGCGTCGGCATCCTCGGCATGGCCTTCGAAGCGCTCCTCGTGCGGCGCCTGTACGGCCGCCTGCCCGAGTACACGCTCCTGCTCACCTACGGGACGGCGCTCGTGTTCGAACAGATCGTGCGGCGCGTGTGGGGGGACGACGCCGTGCGCTATCCGGACCTCCCCGGCTGGCTGTCGGGCTCGATCACGGTCGGCGCCTATGCGTTTCCCGTTTATAAAGACGTTTTTCTCGTTGCGATGACGATCGGGATCCTCGCGATCGTTTGGCTCTTGATCAACCGGACGAACGTCGGCGTGATCATCCGCGCGGGCACGCGCGATTCCGAGATGGTGCAGATTCTCGGGATCAACATGCCCCGGATGTTTACGCTCGTGTTCGGGCTCGGCTCGTTTCTGGCCGGGCTCGCGGGCGCGCTCGCGGCGCCGGTCTACGCGATCATTCCGAGCCTCGCCTCGCAGTGGGTGATCCTCACCTTCGTCGTCGTGATCGTCGGCGGCATCGGATCGTTCTGGGGAGCGGTCGCGGGCGGCTTGATCATCGGCGTGCTCTCGAGCTTGATGGAACTCGTCTATCCGCCGGCCGTCGAGCTGACGGGATTTCTCGTGATGGGCGTGATCCTGCTCGTCCGGCCGCGCGGCATCTTCGGGGTCGAGGGCCTCTTCGAGTGACGCCCGGCCTGCGCAGCGCCCTCTTCACGCTCCTCGGCATCGCGATCGTCTTCGCGCTTCTGCCGTTCGTGATGCCGGGCGGCACCCTCGATCTCTATCCGTTTGCGGGGACGCGCTTTCCGTTGCACGCGGGCTTCATCGATCTCGCGACGACCACGCTCATCTTCGCGCTCTTCGCGCTCGGCTTCAACCTGCTCTTCGGTCACACGGGCGAACTCTCGTTCGGACACGCGATGTTCTTCTCGCTCGGCGCGTACGCGACGGCGCTCTTCACGAAGGGGTTCGACGTCACCGTCTTCGGAGCGCATCTCGCCTTCGCGGGCGCGTCGAACGCGCTCGGCGCGCTCGCGATGTCGCTCGGCGTCGTCGCGCTCTGGGCCTGGTTCGTCGCGCGGCTGATCGTGCCGCGTTCGAGCGGCATCTACTATTCGATGATCACGATGGCGTTCGCGCAGGTCATCTACTCGATCACGTTTCACTGGGGCGACTTGACCGGCGGCGAAGACGGCATTCAGGGTATCGACCGCCCGCAACTGCCGGGCCTGCCGCAGAACTGGCTGCAAGACGCGACGCACGTCTATGCGTTTACCGCGGCCGTCGTGTTCGTCGCCGTCGCGCTCAACTTCGCGATCGTGCACTCGAAGTTTGGCTCCGTGCTGCACGCGATTCGCGAAAACAAAGGGCGAGCGGGCTTCCTCGGCTACGACGTGAACAAATACCGCGTCAACGCGTTCGTGCTCTCCGCGCTCTTTCCGGCGGTGGCAGGCTGGCTCTGGACGTATTTCCAGCAGTCGATCAATCCCGACGCCGGCTCGATCGATTATTCGGGACGCGTCGTCATGATGTCGCTGCTCGGCGGCATCGGCAGCTTCACCGGTCCCATGATCGGGGCGTTCGTGTATTGGGACTTGCAGAACCGGGTCTCGGGCCTCACGAAGTACTGGCCCGCGACGATCGGCATCGTCTTCGCGATCTTCGTGATCGCGGCGCCCGGCGGCATCGTCGGGGC
>Ga0116227_10007440_pt1 | contig 21353 bp, 24 predicted proteins | sample S1TSphgellanicum_FD_89693 | JGI IMG/M metagenome (GOLD analysis project Ga0116227, IMG submission 89693) | Host-associated microbial communities from peat moss isolated from Minnesota, USA - S1T2_Fb - Sphagnum magellanicum MG | ecosystem: Host-associated > Plants > Peat moss > Unclassified...
GACCGAAATGTGGCCGGTGCGTGCGCTGTAGAGCCGGGTGATCAGGGCGAACAGAGTGGATTTGCCGGCGCCGTTCAACCCGAGAAGCACGGAGAAATCGCCGGGCCTGACGGCCAGATCCACCTTGTGCAGCACCTGGCGCGCACCGAAGGCGTAGGATAACTGCGCCACCGACAAGGCGGGCTGGGGTTCAAGGAGCAACAACGACACCCCAGGGCGATTGGCCAACCGGCACGGATTGGGTAACCTTCATCGCATCGATATCGATCACCGACATGTCGTTGCTGAGTCCGTTGGCGGTGTAGAGGAATTTCTGGTCGGGCGAAAAATCGTTGTGCCAGACGCGCTGGCCGACAAGCAGATATTTTTCGACAGCGAAGGTTTTCGGATCGACCACGGCCACGCGATTGGCCGGACCGAGATCGACGAAGGCATATTTTCCGTCGCTGGTGAGATTGATGCCGACGGCCTGAATCGCTGCAACCGGCACTTCGGGCAGATCGAACTTGATCGTATGCAGCACCTTGTGCGTGGCGGTATCGATCACCGCCACAGTGCCGGCGACCTCGGAAGAGACCCAGACCTGGGAACCATCCTTGGTGAAGACGGCAAAACGCGGCCTGGTGCCAACCAGCACGCTGGCGGTGACGGCGTGGGTAGCGGCGTCGATGAAATGGGTCATGCTGGTGGTTTCGGAGGTGCAAATAACGGTTTTGTCGTCCGGGCTCACCGCCATGCCTTCAGGCTCCACGCCCACTGGAATTTCCGAGACGATTCTGCCCTGCGCCACATCCAGCACGGAGACCTGGCTGTTATCCTCGTTCGCCACATACAGCGTTTTGCCATCACGGCTCAGCGCCATGAATTCCGGATCCGGGTTGCTCGGCAGAATGCGCGTGACCTTCAGGGTGGCGAGATCGAGCACCTCGATATGGTCGGCATCCGAGGTGCAGATATAAAGGCTTTTCGAATCGGCCGACAAAACAATCCCGCGCGGACGGGCGCCGACAGGGACGGTCTTGATGATCGACAGCGAGGCACCATCGAGCACGGTGATCGTGTTGTCCTTTTCATTGGACACGAAAATGCGATAGGCCAGGGCCTGCTGTGCAAACAGCATTGTGGCGGAGAAAGCCAGGCCTGCCAGGCCAAATATGCTCAATGCAGATGACATGAGGTCTCCGGTTGATCGAAGCCCAGCGAATCGAGATCGTTGGTCTGATGCAGGAATCCGGGCTGGGGCGAAATGGAGACCAGCGCGTTTTCATCGGCCAGCAATACCGGCTGGCGCAACTGGCCATCCCATGGCCTGAAGGTCAGTTCAGGGCCTTTATAGCCGGATACCGAAAAATCAGGCCCGTGCAGATAGGCGATGATGCGTGCCGGGTCGGCCGTTGCAGCGCGGGTAGCGGCCTCGCCGATGGCACGCACCGCCAGCCAACCACCATAATCCTGCGCGTTCATCCAGCGCCCAGACTCGCGATGAAACCGTGTCTGTAGCTGTGTGCTGGCATATTCATCCATCGCGTGCGCCCATGCTTCCGGCACCAAACCTTGTGTGCCCGCCACCGGCCTGGGCTGCTCGGTGCGGTAGGAGAGGTCATCGCCGAAGTGATCCGCTTCGTCGGCTACCACCAGCACGTCATAAGTTACGCCCTGGGTGGCTTTCAGCACCTCATCATTCACCTGGTAATGCCCGGTATCGGCCTGCTGCGCGGCGGCGTTGAAACTCCAGGGGCGATCGGCACGAATCTTGATCTGGAATTTTGCCGCCGACTGCCGGATGGCATCGGCATAGAGCGCATCATCGGGATCGCGACCCACCAGCAGCATGATGCGGTTCCAGTTTTTCGTCACCAGATATTGCATCAGCGCGTCGGCGAGCATGGCGCGGCTGGGCAGAATATGCAGCATGTTGGCACGGCAATCGGCGCCGCGCAGGCGGTCATCCGCACTGGTGGCATCAAGGATCACCGCAGAAGCGGCGCCCTGTGTATCGGCCAGTTTCAGCAGCAGATCGGCGGGGAGGTTGGCGACGAACAGGCGTTTGCCAGCGGCCAAAGACTGGGCGAAGTCGTTTTCCACCGTCGCTGGATCGGCCGCTTGCAGCACCTGCAAGGAAAAATGCTGGTTGGTGAATTTTCCTGTGGTGTTGGTATCGGCCACCGCCAATTGCGCGCCGCGCAATCCCGAATCCGTGGGTGGGGGATCGAGCAATGTGGAGGCGATATGATGCGGCATATCCAGGCCCAGATAGACGATGGGGATCTCATCCGCTGCGCGGGCTTTGCTGCAAGGCAGCATGGATGCCAGCAAGAAAACCACGCTGGCGGCATAACCGGGCAGGCGGTCCGGGCAAATGCGCCCGGACCCTGGAATACGCACCCTGCCCATCCTGTTTACTTCAGGGTAGACAAATAGGCGATCACGTTCTGCCGGTCGCTCTCTTCCGGCAGGCCGGCGAAAATCATCTTGATGCCGGGAATTTTCTGGCGCGGATTGGTCAGGTAGTCACTCAGCGTCGCCTCATCCCAGGTGCGGTTGGCGTTCTTCATCGCGTCCGAATAGGTGTAGCTGGGCAGCGTTCCCGCCTTGCGGCCGACCACGCCCCACAGGCTGGGGCCGATCTTGTTCTGCCCCTCGACGGGAGAATGGCAGATGCCGCATTTCTGCTTGAACAGCACCTGGCCCGCGGCGGCGTCTCCCGCGGCCATCGCCGTACCCTCCAACAGCATCAGCGATCCAGCCAACATCAGACCGCCAAGCAAAACCTGTCGCATCAATAAATCCTTCCGTACACCAGCGCCCGTGGGTGAACGCTTCCCGCATGTAGTGTCAACCCTTCCACTGCCAGGGTCGACACGTCCAAATGGCGGGCATTTTCCCATATCGGCGAGAGAACACGAATACTGTTGGCGGAGGCGAATTTTGCTGCGACGCACAATAGCGGATGAATCTTCTGTTAGGTGGTTAGGGCGAAGACTTGCGCCCTGACAGGAACGCCACATTTCAGATGAGGCGAAGCGAGGCGCCCGTGCAAAGGTCGCATTTGCCGGGCAGAGTTTTGCGCGTTAGACTTACGGTGGCGTGCGGTCATCGGCCGGCGCTTGAAGACCAAAAACACTCCCTGGAGGATGTTATGAGCTGGAAGTCCCCGAAGATTGTCGAGATCGCTCTCGGCGCTGAAATCAACTCCTACGCCTGCGCCGAAGCCAGCAAGTAAGCTGGCCATGAAGCCGCCGCGCAAGCGGCGGCTTTTCCTGGCCATGCGCCATGTGCCCGCGCGGCCGTCTGCGCATCATTTTATTTACCCACGCCGGCCTGTCTTGCTGCCCGGCAGCCTCCGCTATGTCTCCTGCTCTGGCCGCCCACCCCTCCGCGCTGGTGCAACCCGCGCCGGGTGATTTCGTGCGCGTCGGTGTGTGTGCCGAGGCAACGCGCGCGAACATGGATGGCATTGCCAATATCGGCTTTATCCTCGGCAGAACCGGCGTGGCGGTGATCGATCCGGGCGGCAGCCTGACCGACGGCCAGCGCCTGCGAGCGAGCATACGCGCCACCACCGATTTGCCGATCCGCTATGTGATCATGACCCACGCCCACCCTGACCACGTGTTTGGCGCGCGGGCCTTCCTGCCGGATCATCCAGTTTTCATTGGCCATTGGCGCCTGCCTGCCGCCCTGGCGAACCGCGAGGCCTACGACCATGCCCGCCTGGCCGCCGTGCTGGGCGAGGCGGCAACCGGCGGCCCGGTGATCCCCACGCTTCTGGTGCACGATACGCTCTCGATCGATCTGGGCGGCCGGGTTCTGGCGCTGACCGCCTATGGGGCAGCCCATACCGATACCGACCTGACCATCCTCGACCAGCGCACAGCCACGCTCTGGGCAGGCGACCTGCTGTTTGCCGGCCGCGTGCCTGCGCTGGACGGCAATCTGACCGGCTGGTTGCATGTGCTGGACCAGATGGCAGGTGTTGCCGCGGTCCGGGCCATCCCGGGCCACGGACCAGACGCCGTGCCCTGGCCCGCAGGTGCGGATGACGAGCGGCGCTATTTGACCGTGCTGCTGCACGATGTCCGCGCCGCCATTGCTTCGGGCCAAGATATCGACAGTGCCACCGCCCAGGCGGGCCGGAGCGAGGAGCGGCGCTGGGCCTTGTTCGACGCCTATAACGGCCACAACGTCACTGTGGCGTATAAGGAGCTGCAATGGGAATGAATGCACGCCTGCGCCTTGCCGCCAGCTTTGGCGCCGCATGCCTCGCGGCCAATCTCGGCATGGCTAGGGCGGCCGAGTCGGAAGCCAGCCGCGCGGCACGCTGGCACGATGTGGCGGCCGCCATTTTCAGCCACCGGCCGATCACCGAAAATTCCGACCTGCTGCACCTGGAGGCACCGCCGCGGGCGCTGGATGCGGCGCTGGTGCCGGTATCGATCACCATTGGGCCGAGTGCCCGGATCGTCGCGCTCACCTTGGTGGTGGACGACAATCCTGCCCCGGTTGCGGCCAAATTCGCGTTCGGAACGCTGGCCGATCCGCATCTGGTGAAGACCCGCATACGGGTCGATCAATACACGCTACTGCATGCGGTGGCGGAGTTGCAGGATGGCTCGCTGGTGAGCACCTCGCGCTTCATCAAGGCCGCAGGCGGGTGCTCCGCGCCGGGGGGAACCGATCCGGCGGCGGCTTTGGCACGGATCGGCAGAATGAAGCTGCATCTGCTGGCGGCGCCGGTGCCGGGCATGCCGGTTGAGGCGGAATTGCTGATCAGCCACCCCAATGCCAACGGCATGCAGATGGACCCGGTCACCCGCCTCTATACCCCGGCGCGCTATGTGCAGAGCGTGCAGGTAAGCCAGGGCGGCCAATCGGTATTCACCATGCAAGGCGATATCTCGCTGGCCGAAGACCCGGAAATCACCTTCGGATTCCGGCCATCAGGCACCGCCCCGCTGGATGTTGTGGTGGACGACAGTGCCAAGACCGTGTTCCGCCAAAGTTTTCCGCTCGCGCCGCACGGGAGTTAAGGCCCCTTAGTGACGTAAGGCATCGTCGGCACATAAGTGCGTCGGCACGCCGACAAAGATGCCGCTTCAAACAAAGGCGTGAGGCGCCCGTTCGACCCGGCAACCCGATTCGGTTAATGTCGAACGGGCCCTGAGGCTCCAACCCACCCTTGCGGCGGCCTCATCCGCTACAATTAATCGCCGCATCGCAGATTGGCTTCGGCCTGGGCGCGGCGGAGGGCTTCCAGGGCGGTCTTGGCGATCGGCGTATCGCGGAACAGGCCGCCGCGGGGGCCAACACTTGCCTGCTGCATGCTGAGAACCGTCTCGGCGGTCTGGTAATCGTCATAGCTCAGGCGATCGGCGATCACGTCTATGCCGCAGGCGCATTTATCCAGCAATTGACGCTGAAAACCATTGGCCGCCATGCAGCCGATCACATAGTCTGCGCGTGCTGCCGTAGGGTAGTCGTATTTCGGCGGTTTCGTGTCTTGCGCGCAGGCTGGGCCGACATATCCAGCGGCGCAGAGCGCCAATATCCAGCGGCGCAGAGTCGGGAGTGATGTCACGTATAACCTTCCAGGAAACCGGGCACGGCAACTTGCGCGCTTGTCATGCGCACGCATATCGCCAATGCGCCAAAGACAAAATGGTTGAGAGGGAACACCATGATCGAGCTTGTACTCGTATACTGCCTGGCCGCGGAGACCAAGACCTGCATCGAAAAGCGCCTGCCGATGGAGGATTTCCCTACCCCGGCCGCCTGCACCATGGGCGCCCAGCAACGGGCGCAGGAATATCTGGCCGAACACCCGAAATACACGCTGAAAAGCTGGCGCTGCGAGATGGACGTACCACATCAACAGCCAGCTTAGAGAAGGAAAGTTTCGCTGCATCGCAACATAATACTTCGCTGCGCCGCAGCAATTTTGCCGGCGAAAGCGGGCGGCACCAAAGTCGTACTTGTCAGTATGACGCGGTTAACGTCCGGTTGATTTTACCGGCGTACAGGCGGATAGGTGTCTGGGCGTCGCTGCGTGCAGCGGGACACGGCGAATATTGTTATGTTGGTTGTGTCTTTGCTAAACAGAGGATCGTTTGAGCGTGCAGTGCAGCATGATATTTGCTGATGGCACGCGCGAATGACTGGTGTAGACTGATCTGGCTCTGATATTTTTCCGGTTCGTTGCATGTTCGGTCCCTTGACCTTTCACGCATCGCCCAGATGTCAGAAACAGCCTGCAGTGTTGGGACGGAACGATCCGGAGCACCCGGGCGGATCAAGGAGGGACTTCATGAAGTATTCAATTCGACGCTTGCTAACCCTGACTGCATGTATGGCGGCAGGATATACATTGCTCGGGGCGGCCCCGAGCTTTGCCAATGATGAGCTGGATCAAATGTCCAAGGATTCGTCGCAGTGGGTCATTCCGCTCGGCAATTACGCCAGCCAGCGCTACAGCGACCTGAAGCAGATCAATGCCAGCACGGCAAAGAACCTGCATCCGGTATGGACCTTCTCCACCGGTGTTCTGCGCGGCCATGAAGGCGGCCCGCTGGTGATCGGCAACATGATGTATCTCTCGACGCCGTTCCCCAACACGGTGTTCGCGCTCGATCTCAATCAGAGCGGCAAGATCGTCTGGAAATATGAGCCCAAGCAGGATTCCAACGTTATCCCTGTCATGTGCTGCGACACCGTCAATCGTGGCGTTGCCTATGGCGAAGGGATGATCTTCCTGCACCAGGCCGATACCTCGCTGGTTGCACTCGACGCGAAAACCGGCAAAGTGGTCTGGTCGGTGAAAGACGGCGATGCCTCCAAGGGCGAAACCGGCACCTCCGCCCCACTCGTCGTCAAGGACAAGGTTCTGGTCGGCATCAGCGGTGGCGAGTTCGGCATCCGCGGCCGGATGACCGCCTATAACATCAAGGACGGCAGCAAAGCCTGGGTTGCCTATTCCGAAGGCACCGATAGCGAGATCAAGTTTGACCCGCAATCGACCACAGTGATGGGCAAGCCGGTCGGCGAAAACAGCTCGCTGAAAACCTGGAAAGGCGATCAGTACAAGAATGGCGGCGGCGGCACCTGGGGCTGGATTTCGTACGACCCGAGCCTGAACCTGATCTATTACGGATCCGGCAACCCGGGCACGTGGAACCCGACACAGCGCCCTGGCGACAATAAATGGTCAATGACCGTGTTCGCACGCGATGCGGATACCGGTGTTGCCAAATGGGTCTACCAGATGACCCCGCATGACCAGTGGGACTATGACGGCGTGAACGAAATGGTGCTTGCCGACGCCCCCGTGCACGGCAAGATGACCAAGGCGCTGGTGCATTTCGATCGTAACGGCTTTGCCTATGTGCTCGATCGCACCGACGGCAAACTGCTCGAAGCCAACAAATACGATCCGGCGGTAAACTGGGCGACCAAGATCGATCTGGCTTCCGGCAAGCCGGAACTGGTTGATCAGTATGGCCCTGGCGTACAGGGTGCGGACCACAACACCACCAATGTGTGCCCCGCCGCCCTTGGCTCCAAGGACGAGCAGCCTTCCGCCTACTCACCGAAAAACCATATGTTCTTTGTGCCGACAAACCATGTCTGCATGGATTACGAGCCGTTCAAGGTGAGCTACACCGCGGGCCAGCCTTTCGTTGGCGCAACCCTGTCGATGTATCCGCCGCAAGGCCAGAGCAATTTGGGCAATTTCATTGCCTATGACGTGAACACCGGCAAAATCGCCTGGTCCGACCCTGAGACTTTCTCGGTATGGTCCGGCGCGCTGGCCACCGCGGGCGACGTGGTGGCGTACGGAACGCTGGACGGCAATCTGAAGGTTGTCGATCAGAAGACCGGCAAGCTGCTCTACAAGTTCAAGACCCCGTCGGGCATTATCGGCAACATCAACACCTACACGCATGACGGCAAGCAGTATCTCGCCGTTCTGTCGGGTGTTGGCGGCTGGGCCGGCATCGGCATGGCAGCCGGGCTGACCGAGGATAATGCCGGCCTCGGCGCGGTCGGCGCCTACAAGTCGCTGTCCAACTATACCCAGTTGGGCGGTGTGCTGACGGTGTTCGGCCTGTCAAACTAGACTAGAAACAAAGCCGCCCCGCCTGCGTTGAAACGCAGGCGGGGCGGTTCTTTTTTGCACGCCCTCTCGTTTCTGCCCACCAACACAAAGCGGCCGCAAAGCCGGCCGCCTCATGGTCCTGCCAGATATCCCGACCAGACCAAAAGCCTGAGCGGGTCCGAGGATCGCCGTTATGGAGACTTGGATGACACTTCGATCGATTTTTTCAAAGAACCTGACATTGGCCGTCGGCGCCGCTGTGCTGGCAACCGCTTCGGTGTGGGCAATACACAGCGCGCACGCGACCGATGCCGCCGCCGCAAAGCCCGAGCCGAAACCCTATACGGTGGTGGATCATAACAAGGTGGATATGAACACCTATAAGGGCTATCTCTATTACGGTGACCAGTGCATGCGCTGCCACGGCCCGGACGGCGCCGGCAGTTCCTATGCGCCAGCCTTGGTGGATAGCCTGAAGGTGATGACCAAGGAGCAGGTGGAAAACACCATCATCAACGGCCGCAAGCATGTCGATTCGTCGAACGACAAGGTGATGCCCGCCTTCGGCACCAATGAGGACGTGGTAGAAAATATCGACAATATTTATGCCTATCTTCTCGCCCGTTCCGACGGTGCGCTGGAGCGCGGCCATCCGGAGCATCTCAAGCAGTGATCCGTTACCAGCCGGTCTGGGTGGCGGCCGCTTTCGCGGCCGCCTGTATCATAAAGGCGCCGCCGGGCAATGCGCAGCAAGCCCCCGATCTGGTGTCGCATACCGATTTGCGCGTCTGTGCCGATCCGCATAATCTGCCATTCTCCGATCAGCAAAGCGAAGGCTACGAGAATAAGATCGCCGAATTGCTCGCCCGCGAGCTGAAGCTGAAACTCTCTTATACGTGGTTTCCGGATAGCCAGGGCTTTGTGCGCGCAACCCTCAATAAGAACCTGTGCGACGTCATCATCGGCACCGTCGCGGGCTCCGGCGATGTGGCCACCACCGATGCGTATTACCACACCGGCTACATGATGGTGACACGCACGGCCGATAAATACACGATGGACAAAATCAGTGACTGGCACATCGCCGGCAAGCGTTTCGGCCTGATTGCAGCGACACCGCCCACCGACCTGATCGTGGAACATAATCTGATGGATCAGACGGCCATCTATCAGCTGGTGGTCGATACGCGGGTGGAACAACCTGCGCATGACATGCTGAAGGATCTGGTTGCGGGAAAGATAGATGTCGGGCTGCTATGGGGGCCGATAGCCGGCTACTATACCAAGCATGACCATCTGCCGTTGCGGCTGACTTTCCTCAACGCGGAAGATAGCAAGGTGCGGCTGGATTATCATATCGCCATGGGCGTGCGCCCGGCCGATGTGGATTTCCGGCGCCGGCTGAACCAGGTGATCACCAAGGATCAGGCTCAGATCACCCAGATACTGAAGGATTTTGGCGTGCCGTTGCTGGATGAACAGAACCGGCCTGTCGCTGATTGACGCCCAGGGCGGGCATCAGGACGGTTTCCCGAGCAGCGCTGCTTCTCTGCCTGCTGCCGGTGCTGGCTGGTGGCAGCGAGCCGGATGGCTACCGGATGGATCATTATCGCGGGGCGGTGCCCGATAGCGTTCGGGGCGGCGTGGTGGTGCACACCGCCGGCTTAGTACGCCTGATCAAAACCACCCACCCTATCCTGATCGACGTGCTGCCGGCGCCGCCATTGCCGCCGGAATCCCGGCCAGGCCTGCCACGCATGCCCCTTCCCCATCGCGATCTGCCCGGCAGCATCTGGCTGCCCGATGTCGGGCGCGGCGCCCTGAGCGCGCAAACAGAGGCATGGTTCCAGGCGCGCCTTAAGGCTGTCACCCACAACGACAAGAACACGCCCGTGGTGTTCTATTGCCTTGAAAATTGCTGGATGAGCTGGAACGCCACCAAACGCGCCGCCAGCTACGGCTACACCCACGCTATCTGGTATCCCGAAGGCACCGATGGCTGGATCGCCGCCGGCAACCCCACAGACGCCGCCACGCCCGCTGGCAACTGAAAACTGCGGCCGAGCTTTCCATAGCTGGATAAACGCCCTATACTTCGTTGAAATAAACCAACGTCAAGGGATGTTATGTCAGGCATCCGCCGGGCGGTGACCCTCGCCCAGGATCCGGAAATCGCCGCGAGCGAGTTGTTTTCCACGCTCTGGCAGCCCGCCTGCTGCCTGGTGCTGCTATTCGTATCGCCTGGCTACGATATCGCATGCCTTGCCTGTGCCCTCAATCGTCGTTTTGGCGAGGTGAAGCTGGGCGGCTGCACTACCTCGGGCGAAATCGGGCCTGGCGGCTACCAGGAACACTCCATCGTCGGGATCAGCCTGGCGAGCCCGGATTTTGCCGCCGCCACCGGGCTGATCGAGAATCTGTCGCGCCAGGATGCGGCCGACATGCAGGCCAGCGTGCGACGCACCCGGCTGGCCATCTATGATGCCGCGCCCTGGGCACGGCACGACAATCTGTTCGCCATCACCCTGATCGACGGCATGTGCGGCTGCGAGGAACTGGTGGTGAGTGCCGCCTGCGGCGCGCTGGGCGGTATCCCTTTGCGCGGCGGGTCGGCCGGAGACGGGCTGCATTTTCGGGAAACCTTCGTGCTGCACGAAGGCGTGTTCCGCACCGATTGCGCGCTGGTGGTGGTGGTGGCCACACGCCGCCGCTTCCGCGCCTTCAAGACCGAGCACTTTACCGCCGGCCCGGAAAAATCCGTGGTGACGGGTGCCGACCCGCGCCGCCGGATCGTGACTGAAATCAACGCCGAGCCCGCCGCCGAGGAATATGCCAGGATTGCTGGCATACGCGCCGACGAGCTGACGCCGGCCGCTTTCGCCACCCATCCCATGGTGGTGCAGGTGGCGGGCCAAAGCTTTGTGCGCTCGATCCAGCGGGTAAACGAAGATGGCAGCCTTACCTTCCTGTGCGCGATCGATGAAGGCGTGGTGCTCACCGTCGGCCAGGGCGGCGACCTGATTGGCAATTTGCAGCATAGTTTTGGCGATATCGAACGCGATCTGGGGCCGCCCGAGCTGGTGATTGCATTCGATTGCATCCTGCGCGGGCTGGAATTGGACCAGCGGCGCATACGCGGCACTGCCGGTGCGCTGATGGACCGCAATAATGCCGTGGGGTTCAGCACCTATGGCGAGCAATACGAGGCGATGCACATGAACCAGACACTGACTGGCATCGCAATCGGAGCGGCAAATGCCTGATACCAATATGCCCTGCCTGGCGCGACCTTCGCTTCTGCAGGGCGAAGATCCCGAGATTGCCGCCCTGCGGCGGGAAAATGCGAAACTGCGCAAGATCAACCAGGCGCTGATGGCCTCTGTCGAACGCGGCCCGGACCTTCAGGGCGGCGCGTTCGCGCTGTTCCAGACTGCGGCGGCTCTCGGCAACCAGGTGCAGGAACGCACCGCCGCGCTGACCGAAGCGTTGGGCGCGCTGACGCTCGCCAAGGAAGAGGAAGGCCAGGCCAAGAAGCGCCTGGCCGCGGCGATCGAGGCGATCAACCAGGGTATCGTGCTGTGCGATGCCGATGACCGCATCGTCGTCACCAATGGCCGCTATCGCGAGTTGTGGCGCGGTTTGGCGGCCGAACCCGGCACCGATTTCGCCTCCGTGGTGCGTGGGGCGGCCTCACGGAACATGGTGGCGTGCGAGGATACCGACAGCGACAGCTGGGAACGCTTCCGGCTGGAGCGCCACCGCAATCCGGGCGAGCCTTTCGTTATCCAGTTCCGCGACGGCACCTGGTCGCAGGTATCGGAACGGCGCGTGCCTGGCGGCGGCACGGTGTCGCTGTATACCGATATCACCGAGATCAAGCGCGACGAAGCGCGCCGGCGCGAGCGTGAGCTGGAGGAAAAATCCGTGTTGCTGCAAGCGACATTGGATAATCTTTCACAAGGCGTATCGGTGTTCGACGCGTGCGGCGAACTGGTTGCGTGCAATCCAGGCTTCCAGGATTTTCTGCGCGGCGCCCAGGGCAGTTTCGCACCGTGCCCGCAGGCGGCACTCTCCGCCTGGAGTGTGGCGCGGCTGCAAACGCTGGGGCTCGGTTTTGTCCATACGCCACCGGCGAGCCTGGGCCAGCACGGCAAGGCGGTGGAGTTCAAGACGCCCTGTGGCCGCACCTTCGATATACGATGTTCGCTGATGCCGGGCGGCTATTGCGTCGCCACCTATACCGATGTCACCGAGCGGCTGCGCATTTCCGAAGCGTTGCAGGAGGCCAATGAAGGCCTGGAGCGGCGGGTGGAAGCGCGGACGGCGGAGCTGATCCGGGCCAATGCGGAGATCACCGCCGCAAAGGCGGAAGCGGAGATGATGAATCTCTCCAAGACAAAGTTCTTTGCTGCCGCCAACCATGATCTTCTGCAACCGCTGGCGGCGGCACGGGTATTTGCCTCCGCGCTCAGCGAGCGCCGGCTCTCGCCGCCAAATCGGGAATTGGTGCGGCATGCCCTGGCGGCACTTGATTCGGTGGATGACATGATCACCGCCTTGCTGGACATCGCCAAACTGGATGCCGGGGTGATGCCGCCAGCGCCATGCAGTTTTGCGATTCGCGAGGTGATGGAGCGGGTCGGTGAAGAATACCGGCTGATCGCATCACGCAAGAAATTGCGCCTGCGGGTATTTGCCGGCGAGGCGGTGGTGCATTCCGATCCGCGCCTGATGTCGCGCATCCTGCGCAACCTGGTCTCCAACGCATTGCGCTATACCAGCAGCGGCGGCGTGCTTATTGGCCATCAGCGGGTGCCGGAAGGCTTGCTGGTGGGGGTGTGGGATACCGGCATCGGCATTCCCGCCGAGCAGCAGGACGAGATTTTTGAGGAATTCCGCCGTCTGCCGCAATCGAGCGATCGCAGCGGCCGTGGCGCGGGGCTTGGGCTTTCGATCGTACGCCGGGTGTCGCGCATGTTGGGGCATCGGTTGGTGGTGCGCTCGATGCCTGGGCGCGGCAGTTTCTTCGGCATTGTCGTGCCGGTTTCGGACCAGGCGCCGGTGTGCCTGAAGCGGCCGCGCAGCCCCCAGGATGGATGCGGCGGACCGCACACGCTACGCGGCCGCTCGGTGCAGCTGATCGATGATGAACCGCATGTTCTGCAAGGGCTGAGCGTATTGCTGACCGGCTGGGGCATGCAGGTGAGCGGGGCTGCGAATGCCGCCCAGGCGCTGGAGGCGGGCAGCGCCACCCCACCCGATCTGATCATCGCCGATTACCGGCTGGAGGGGCCGGCCACCGGGCTTGATGCCATCGCCACGCTGCGCCGCCGCTGGGGCGATCTGCCGGCCATCGTGGTAACCGCCGACCATGCCGCGGAGGTGCAGCAGGAGATTGTGGCCGCTGGGCTGCATCTGCTGCACAAGCCGGTGCGGCCGGCGCGGCTGCGCAGCCTGATCACCCACGTGATCCAGCAGCAAGGCGCGTTCGAAGCGTGAGAGGACGCTGGCCCCTATAGCATGAGTTAAGGCCCACGCTGCACGCAACATTTATTGCGGCATCATCAACGCATAGAGCAGCGCCACCGCCGACAGCCCCATCACGCCGAAGGTGAGCCAGACGAAGCTTCGCGATAGCCAGCCACCACGGCGTTTGCCCAGGATGGTGGCGTTGCCGTTGATCAGACCCACCAGGAAAAGCAAGGGCACTGCGGCAATGCCGTTTAGAACGGCGGTGAAGACTAGCGCCTTGATCGGGTCGATCCCGATAAAATTCAGCAGCAATCCAACCATCGTAGAGGCAATGATCACCACATAGAAGCCGCGGGCCTGGCTGAAGGTCTTCGATAGGCCCTCGTTCCAGTCCAGTGATTCCGCCAGCGCATAGGCAGCCGAGCCGGCGAGAACGGGCACAGCGAGCAACCCCAGGCCGACCACGCCGACGGCGAACAGATCCTTGGCCACCTGGCCTGCATTGGGGAACGCATGCACCAGCGGCTCCAGCGCCTTCGCGGCATCCGCGGCCGTATTGATATGGGTCACGCCGTGGCTGAACAGAACCGTGGCCGTGGTCATGATAATGAACCATTGGGCCAGTTCCGCTACCACCATGCCGGTCACGGTGTCGATCCGCATGTCGCGAATAAAACCGGATGGCAGTATCGGGCGCCCGTCATGTCCTGCGATCACGCCACGCTCGATCTGTTCCTCAACCTCCTCGGAGGCCTGCCAGAAGAACATGTAAGGTGAGATGGAGGTGCCGAAAACGCCTGTGATGATAAACAGGAATGCGAAACTGAATTCGATGTGCGGGACCACCGTGGCATATAGTATCTGCTGCCAGGGCTCGTGGATGATAAGCGCGGTGGCCGGATAGGCGAGAAGCGCGAGCGCCAGCCATTTCAACGCGGCCGAATACACCTTGTAACTCAGCCAAACTTCCAGAACCACCACCACCAGCGCGGATAAAATGGCCAGCACGGCAAAGGGGATATTGACCACCAATTGCATCGCCGCGGCGATGGCGCCGATGTCGGCGCCGATATTGATGGTGTTGGCAACCACCACCAGAACCACCACGCCAATCAGGATGGTGGGCGAATAATGCTGCTTTATCACGCCCGCCAGGCCCTTGCCGGTAACTGCGCCGATGCGTGCACAGGCCTCCTGCACCGCGATCAGCAGCGGGATCTGGTACAGCGATGTCCAGAGCTGACCGAAGCCGAACTGCGCGCCTGTCTGCGAATAGGTGGCGATGCCGGACGGATCGTCATCCGCCGCGCCGGTGATGACTCCGGGGCCGAATATCTTGAGGAATCGCAGAACGCCCGTTTTGGCCGCCGCTGCTGGATCGGTCATGGCAACAGCTTCTCCAATCCAAATTCGTCGTACGACGCGCGGCAGAAATCTGGGTTGCAGAAGCCGGCCTCAACCCGAATTGGCCTGCCCCAGATTCAGCACCCGCGCGGCGTTGCCGCCCATCACCTTGGCCATAAGTGCCTCATCCAGGCCGAACGCGGCAAAATCATCCACGCTCTGCCGCATCGGCCGAAACGGAAATGACGAGCCGAACAGCAGCTGATCGGCCAGAAATCCCTTTGCAGCCTCCACATAACGCTGGCCGCCGGGGGCAAACATATACATGTCGGGCGAGACGAACACGTTCTCGTGCCGGAACGCCACGCCGATCATCAGGTCGATATGCGGATAGCAGCCATGGCAGACGACAATCGGCAGTTTTGGAAACGTGCCGGCCACGGCATCGATGGCGAGCGGGTCGTTGAAGGCGAGGTCCGGCGTGGTGGGGCCGGACATGATGAACGCGGGAACCCCAAATGCGAGGCACAGCTCATAGATCGGCATCAGCCGGTCGTCATTCGCGCGCAATGGCGTGTGGTAGAAACCGGCATCCAGGTTGATCGCCGCCAGGCCGAGCGTGGTGACGGCGCGGCGGGCTTCGGCCAGCGCATCGGCCGCGCCGAGCGCCTCCGGGTCCACGGAGGCCACACCGATCAGCCGCCCACCCGATTCGGCGGCAAGGGCCGCCACCTTGTCATTGGTGATGCGCACGCTGGGCGTGCTTCGGCCAACCGTAACGCCCAGGCTGATACCGGCCTGATCCATGCCGGACAGCACGTCGATCACTGTATGGTAGCGGGTGAAATGCGCGGGGTCGGCCGCGCCGACACGCCGGTTCACCCAGCCCACCAGTTCGAATTCCGGCGTGGCCGGAACGGCGCCGAAGAACGGATGCAGGAAGGGCGGCCGCAGCCGCATATCGACGATCCGGGCAGGGGTAACGCTCATGAACTGGCTTTCGGGGTGTGGTGTCGCAGAGAACGCACGATGCGCCGCCGCGTCAACCTCGCCAGCCCCGTGGCGGATATCCGGTCAGATCGGCTTGAACGTGGCGAACATGTCGGCAGTCTCGGGCAGCTCCCGCAGCGGCACATAGGTGCAGAGTGCGGCGTATTGTCCCCAAAGCGCGCCCATTTTCGGATGGGTATGCGCCGCTTCGATACCGCCGTCGCGCCACTCGAACACTTCCAAGATGGTTCCGTCGGTCGCGCGCAACAAAATCTCAGGCCGGTTCGTGGCAAGGCCGAGCCCGCGCAGGAACGGAACATGCGTGCGCGCCAGCGCTTCAAGCGCCTGCTCGCATCCAGGCAATGGCCGGTAGGCCACGATCACCACGTCACCCAACGCACCACCCTCTTCCTGTGCCTCCCCCGCTCATCTATCATATCGAAAGTCCAACCAGGAGACCGAAATTGCTGAGCCACACGTTGGTGGGAACAAATGACATGCCGCGCGCCATTGCCTTTTACGACGAGGTGCTGGGCCTGCTTGGGGCCAAGCAGATGATGAGCTACCCGACGGCAGTGGGCTGGGGCGTCAGCGCCCCGCAATTCGCCGTCTGCACCCCGCATGACAAGCAGCCGGCAACCGTCGGGAATGGCACGATGATCGCCCTGATGGCACCGACCCGCGCCCTGGTGGCCGAAGTGCATGCCAAGGCCGTGTCGCTGGGCGGCAAGGATGAGGGCGAGCCCGGCATACGCGGCGACGATCCGAACGGGTTCTACGGCGCGTATTTCCGCGACCTGGACGGCAACAAGCTCTGCATCTATCGCATGGGGCCACCCGACGCAGCGTAGCCTAGCGTGGGTTTTTAACCCTGGCTCAGCTGGCCATGGCTTGAGAGAGCCTGCCCCCCACACGTATGGGCGCGATCCGCAGAGCCAACCCGGTGGCATCGGCGGTTTCCACGAATACGCCGCAAATCGTGGCTTCCCCCTCGCCGGGCGAAAGCCGGTCGCCCGGCAGCTTGCGCCAGAAGCGGGCCGCGGCGACGCCTTTTTCCATGCCGATCACGCTGTCGTAATCGCCACACATGCCGGCATCGGTTTGATAGGCGGTGCCGCCCGGCAATATCTGGTGGTCGGCGGTGGGGCAATGGGTGTGGGTGCCCACCACCAGCGACACACGTCCATCGAAGGAATGCGCATAAGCCATTTTCTCCGACGTCGCCTCGCCATGGATGTCCGCAACGATGGCATCAATGGTGACGCCCAGGCGGTATTTGCCGAGCAACTCGGCGGTCAGCCGAAACGGATCGTCATTCGGCTCCATGAACAGCCGGCCCATCGTCTGCACAACCAGCGCGCGCTTGCCGTTCGGCAGATCGACCACCACGGAGCCATGGCCGGGGGTACCGGGCGGAAAGTTCAGCGGGCGAATCAGCCTGGGCTTGGTTTCGATATAGCCGGCCAGGTCCCGGCGGTCCCAGGCATGGTTGCCCAAGGTCAGCACGTCGGCGCCGGCGGTGAACAGGGCGTCGGCCATGGCGGGGGAGCAACCGAAGCCGTGGCTGGCATTCTCCACATTCACCACCACCAGATCCAGGCGCAGGCTCTCACGCAACCTGGGAAGAGCCGCCTCGACCGCGGTTCGGCCGGAGCGGCCAACGATGTCGCCCAGGAACAGGATACGCATTGAACTCTTTCGTTCGAAAAAAAAAATTGGCGGTGAAGGGCGCCGCCAGAGCGTGCCCCCTCACCCTGAAGGCGCGTGCAGAGCGCTATGCTGCGGAGATAATACCAGACTCGGTGGCGATTAGCTTCAGCTTCGCGTCATGCGGCTCTACGGGCACGAAGGCCACGCATTGGGCGGCATAGGCAAAGCCGATCGCCATGGCGTCCGGCAAGGCTTCCAGCGTGCGGTCGTAATAGCCGCCGCCATAGCCGAGCCGGTTGCCGGCGCGGTCGAAGGCCAGCATGGGCACAAATACGACATCAGGCTCAATCACCGGGCCTTCCGGGGCAAACGTGCCGAAACGCTCACGGCGCATCGGCGCACCCGGCGACCAGGCCCTGAATGACAGGCGCTCACCACGCGCGGGGGTCTGGGGCAGGACAATGCGGTGGCCGCGATCATGCAGAGCGTTCATCAGCGGGCGCAAATCCATCTCGCCCGGCAACGGCCAAACGCCCGCCACTACCGCATCCGGCACAAATGTCATCTCGCGCAGAACGATGCTGGCCAAGGCTTCGCCAGCCAGCGGATCGAAGCCGGCACGCTGGCTGAGAGCCCAGCTGCGCAAGGTGGATTTCTGGAGGGCGATCGCTGTCATGGCAAAAAGTGCGGAGCCGCCAAAGCCGTTGGCGTCTCACCCCCCAGAGCCTGCGTGTGCAGGTGGGAACCAGTTACCGTGACCAAGATCACGACAGCGCCAGCCCCCGAGGGGTTGCTTATCGGCCCCGGGGATGAATTGCCTGACGCACCCAGCAGCTCCGCCATCCTTATCTAGGTCCGCTCGAGCCCGGCTGCAATCTCCTCCGCCCGGTCGGCAAGGCGGGCGAGGCGTCTCTTGGCCTCCTGCTCGGCCTGCGGCAGGCGGGAAAGCTCGGTTTGCAGGTTGCCGAGCATCAGCCGCTGGTCGTGCAATTCATCGGCCATCAGCAAAGCCGCCAGAACCAGCAGGCGCGCCTCGCCGCTCTGGCCGCCAAGCGCCTTGATGCTGTCGATCCGGCTTTCGACATCGGCCGCCATCTGCATCAAATGCCGCTCCTGGCCATCGTCGCAGCCGACGGTGTAGGCGTAGCCGTTGATCTTTATGGTGAGCTGAGCCACGGGAACCTCGTATGATGTCTCAAAAGATGTCAGCAACCGCTTCAATCCGCGGTATCGCGCCCGAGTGCCGCCCTGATCTCGGCGATCAGTTGATCCAGACGGCCGGCGAGCGCCTTGCGATCGATGCTGTCAGACGCTTCGGAGTCGGCTGAAGACATGCTGCCGGATGCAGGGAGACTGAAGCGCGCTTTGGCGATTCGCTCCAAAGCCGCCTCCAGGCGGGCTGCTTCGCTTGGTCGTGGGGTACCGGTGTCGGCCATCTCGGTCCTAGCAGGGTTCTGGCCAAGCGTCGTTCCCTAGGCGCGCGGGCAGAATCGGGCCTGGGCGCGTGGGCGTAGACGAATCGGTGGTTACATTAGGCTTGAACAGAAAATGTGCAAAGACTGGAACGCCAAACATGAGTCACCCGCCGGCGATTATCGTGCATGGACTGGCAATGGCACGGCTGGCGGTGGCAGCGGGGCAGCCAGTGACCCTGCTCTCCGCTGAGGGGGCCGGCGCCTATGCCGGGGTGGGCTGGTGGCAGGCCTTGATGCGGGCGGCGCGGCTGGAATGCCCGGGCCTGGAGGTACATCACATCCTCGATTGCGGCAGCACGCCCGGCCGGGCGCTGGAAGCGTTGCAGGCCGGCCAGGTGAACCTGGTACTGCGGGCGGAGCCGCGCGTGTGGGATGACATCGCGTGGCGCGTCGCCCAGCAAGGCGGCGCCTTGCTCGCCGCGCCGCCACCAGCCTTGGACCTGGGCAAACCGGGCGCCGACAGGCAGCTGCCAGCCTGGCTGGGACTTGCCCAGGCTGGTGACACCGGCACGGCCTTCTTGTAACCCGCCCAAAGCTTGACGATCGGAACGATGTTCGATGGCCTATGATTGCCACCTCTATCTGCTCACCCCGCCGGCGCTGCCGGAGGGTTTTGCCGGCCTGCTGACGCAAGCCCTGGATGCCGGCGAAGTGGCCGCGCTGCAACTGCGGCTGAAGAATGTATCCGACGACGCGATCCGGCGTGCGGTAGATCTGGTGCGGCCGATCGCGCAGTCGCGCGGCGTGGCGTTGATTCTGAACGACCGGCCGGATCTGGCGCTGGAAACCGGCTGCGACGGCGCCCATGTCGGCGCTGAGGACATGGCGACGGAGTCAGCCCGCAAGCTGTTGGGGAAACAGCTGCAGCTCGGGGTTTCCTGCTACCACAGCCGCGACCTAGCTCTGCGCGCCGGCGAGGCGGATGCGGATTATGTGGCGTTCGGCGCGTTCTTTCCCAGCGCCACCAAGGAGACAGAGGCGCACGCGGATTTCGAGCTGCTGAGCTGGTGGTCGGAGATCATGGAGTTGCCGGTGGTGGCAATCGGCGGCATCACCGCCGCCAATTGCGCCCCGCTGGTGCAGGCTGGCGCCAATTTCCTGGCGGTAACGGCGGCGGTGTGGTCGCATCCGGAGGGGCCGGCCGCGGGGGTAAAGGCGATGAACGCGGCGATCAAGGCGGCCTAACCGCGGCATCGATCCGCTCGTAAAATCGCTATCAGCTCGTTACACTGTGCGCCTCCCCTGCCGGAGCGACCGCGCCCATGCTGACTGCCCGCACCCTGCTTGCCTTCGCGGCACTCACCCTAGCTTCCAGCGCTTTGGCGTCTGCCTGCACATCAAACCTGGTGCCGCAAAAATCTGCCCCGCCGCTTACCGGCCAGATCGTGTTCCAGGCGCAGGCCGCCGATGGCAATACGCATCTGTTCTTCTACGATTTCAGCCTGCCGGGCACACGGCGGGTGCAGCTGGATGCGAATTGGGGGCTTTGCTACGCGGTCAATCCCAGCTTCTCGCCCGATGGCACGTGGATCACCTTCACCGGAAAACGCGGCGCCACGGCCACGTGTTCGAGCATGTACCGGCAGGTTTACGCCTATAAGCTAAATAGCGGGACCCAGCCAGCGAACGTATTCCAGGGCAACGCGATCAACCAGGAGGATCCGAAATTCTCCGCTGACGGCAACAGCATCGTTTTCAAGAACAATGGCAATATTGCCATCGCACCGGTAACGCTGAATGCCGATGGCAGTGTAACAGCTGGCGGGATGATGCCGATTACCGATGATACCACGGAACATTCTGGCCCGTCACTGACGCCCACAGCAAAATATGTATATTACTTCAATGGTGGTGGAACCACGGCAACCTCGTTGTGGCGGCGGGAACTTTCAAGCGGCGCGACCAAGCCAATGTCGAAAGGCGCGTACGCGTATTACCCGGTGGCCAGGGACCTCTCCTCGCTGATCTATGTGCGCCCTGCGGGGTCTGGAACGAATGATCAGCTCTATGTGCAATTGCCTGACGAGCGGCCAGGGGTGGAAATTCCCCTCGCGTTCAGCGACTGCACTGTGAACAACAGCGACCCTGCGAGCGCCGATGAAGACATGATCATTTTCAGCCGCCCAAACCCGGCCGGGCAGGCCGGTTCAAACTACGAGCTATATGCAGGCCGGCTTGGCACCGCGCAGATCTGGTCGTTATCGGCTTTAGCGGGACTCAATGCGGATCATGCGCTCAGCAGCCTTCTTGGATCGTCTTACCATGCGAGGCAGGCGACGCCGAAAGCTCTGCCGCCTGATTAAGGCCGGCCCACCTGACCACACACGCTA
>Ga0116227_10007441_pt1 | contig 21352 bp, 14 predicted proteins | sample S1TSphgellanicum_FD_89693 | JGI IMG/M metagenome (GOLD analysis project Ga0116227, IMG submission 89693) | Host-associated microbial communities from peat moss isolated from Minnesota, USA - S1T2_Fb - Sphagnum magellanicum MG | ecosystem: Host-associated > Plants > Peat moss > Unclassified...
AAAATTGCCCATGTGAATGGAATATAGTAGTGTGGCTTCCAAAGAAGCTTCCATTTCTTCAAATTTTCCAAGTGCATTTTATTGATTTATGCATCATCATGCCTTTTAACATCAATAACTTTTAGATTATCTAACTCTCTTGCCTTCATAAGTACTTTATACATTGCCCATATTATTATTGTCACATCTTGTAGAAGCTAGAAAGATTTTTTTAGTGTAACTTATTTTGGTGTTCATGATAGGACATGAAAAAGAATCCATCACAAGTTCAACAAGAAACCAACACAAGAAAAAATAGAAAAAATAGTGAATTGCACAAATTTAGGTAAACCTTAAAGTTGGCAACAACAAAAATATTGTAACAAGAAAAGATAGGTTTAGGGTTTAGGGTTTACATAGTAAAGCTCCATGAAAGGAATTGAAAGTTGAACTTCTTGAATATCTTTCCCCACCCTTTAGGGAAGTAGTCAAGTATATTTTAAGAAACACTTGAGGTAAAAGGGTATTTTTTAATTTGTTATAAAATAATGACATATTTTGAATATGTTCTAGGTATGGTTTTAAATATATTTAAAATATTTTAAGTATATTATTCATAATGAATAATAGGCACCCTATTTACATTTAAGTAAATAAATAATTTTGATTTTTCATTAAATTTCACCTTCTTTTTTGCATGTTTTTGGAATGAAATGGAAGTGACCTCTTTAGGCCCCACTTGCATAGCCTCACACTTGCGAGTAAAAACTAAAGGGTTGAGGTGAAAACAAATAATTTAATTTTGTGGCTTGGCAAAAGTTGATGGAATAGATGAACAAATGAATAAACACAAAAACTATTGAAAGTAGGAAAGTCAAAAGTCCTTCCCCCCCCTTGGTACTTCACATATGTGCCTTCGAACAAAACTTGCAATAAGGTGTAAAATAAGTGAAACAATGAAACACATCAAATAACAAAACTCCAACATCGGAAATCAAAATGTTGTTGCCTATTAGCAATTACCACAAATATGAAAACCTTTATTTTCCCCCACCTTCGCAACTTTCATAAAATCTTACAAAGTAAAGGCAATGATGCAAAAGAATAAAAAAACTAGAATGACTAATGCAAAGGAGGTTATTTGTTGCTTTAGATTTTTCCCCCAAAACAAACAACCAATGTGCACCCTCACCAAAAATAAAAATAAAAACTATAAGTGTTGAAGTGGAAGTTCTATAACCATAGACTTTTTTGTAATTCATTGGGCTTTGCATTTTCCATGTTCCCCTAAAAAAACTCGATGCCTCCTAAAAAGCTCCATTAACCAATAGGTTGCATAAATTTGATGATGCATTGATAGAAACCTCAACTTGAATGTTGCAAGGGTGGAAATCAATTGCAAAAAGTGAAAAAAACTTGTGGAATGCAAACTACAAACACAAACTTGAAACTACAAAACCCTAAACCCTAACCCTAATTATATTAATATAATATAAGTCAAGTATTAAAGAATATAAGTTGAGTTTTTGTTAAATATCCTTTACATTTGTTTTGCTTAGGTTAGGTTTAGTTATAGATAATTGAAATTATAAAAGCTCTAGTTATGAGGCAAAGGTGAATACCAACTTCTTGAAATGCCCAAGTAGGAGGTGAGGCCACATTCTAAAAAAAAGACATTTGGTGGTCATACATTCTTGATTTAATACTTGGCAATTAGTCAAATATTAACCTGATATTAGTGTCGACCTATGTTGGGCAATTATTAGAAAATGAAATAAACACTATGAGGAAAAAAAAAAGTTTTACAACTGGCCTTGTAACTTAGTTTTTGAATTACCATGGTCATTCGCAACTCACCGTATTTATACGCTATGAGTGTTATCAAACAAGTTGCATGAGTTGTGACTCACCATATATACAATGTAATTCATTCAAAACAACTCATTTTCAACTATTATGCAACTCCATTATAACGGTAATCATAACTTTATGTTAACAGTATTAATTTTCAACCATCCACTAAAATTTGACACATGGTTCTAATCCTGGAAGAGTGAGACAAGATGAGAAGATGAGAGCAAGATCTTTAGAACACCTTCAGGATGAACTTAAGAAGAGCATGTGCCCCTCATCTACACCTTCTTTACATTCCACCATGAGTAAAGGAAGGCTTCTTTTGCTTGGTAGATGTGCAAGTGCTAGAAACATGATTGCAAAGTTGCTTGTCAATGGGACGTGTGACAAATGCAAGAGTGATCAATGCCCAACATCCTAAGAATATGGGGGTAGCAATCCAAACTATGGAAAGGAGGCCAAACCCACCCAAAGAAGTAAGAAAAGTGGCTTGATGACAAGCTAGGTGACTAATAAAACCACCAAAAGATCCTCCACCAAGTAATTTTTCCAACGTAGTTATGTTATGAGTATCAAACTTAACATAACGTTGCAAAATACCTGGAAATGGAAGCATTGTATGAAACAAGTAGCTAAGGCATTAGGCATAACACAATGAAAGCATCGTAAAAGTTAGTTAAGGATTTGCAAACATAGGGAGACTAAATCTTGTCCCAAGATCCTCATGAAGAACTTCAAGCATAAATGATTCAATGAATGATTTGGATCCCACTAGTGTGCCCAAAATATGAAAATCTAAATCGGGAGTAAAAAAACCAAGAAGAAATGATATAGAGTTGTCTAACCCCTATGGAAACCAAACTACACATTTTCTTAGTTGCACTGAAAGCCTTAATGTTGAAAACTTTTGTTCTAGTCGTACAAAAACAAGAATCACATTTGATGTAAAACCTATTATATGTGTGTCATTTGTTAGTGAAAAGAAAACACAAGTAAGGTGCGTTATTGTTGTATGGTGAATAACACGAAGGTGAACCATAACAAATAACATTCCTCCCAATGGGTCCCCTTGTTGTGTACCCAATTCTGATGAAATGACTATGAGATCCCCATGTCCAAAGGCCTAAGAAAAATACAATAGGAATGGGCATGCGTAAAATTGTCAAACAAATAAGAAAAGTTGATGTAGAAAACTGGACAAAAACCATAATTTTTAAAAAATGGCTAATTGTGACACCAAATTGAACGAGTTGCGAACATTTACTTGTAGCACCACCCAATCTAAATGCAAATCTAACATCATTTAAATGCTATGAACCACTGTTTCACACTTACCATAAGTTATTACACAAAACTGATGAAGATTAAAAAATTTTGCAAGAGTATTTTTAAATTGAATAGCGAGTGTGCAAGCAACTAAGTAATAGGTCACTTCATCGATCGCAATGGGAAGTATGCCTCCAAACTATTTTTTTAATGCTAAAAGGTGAGATGCAAAAAATAAACATGATATTGAAGGTGGAACATGACCTCGAACAATGTGCCCACATACCTTGAAAAAGAGGTTGAAACCACTCGCAAAATCATCTAAGACAAAACAATCTCATAAAAGCTCATACGCCATACCTAAGGGGCCACTATAAAAAGACATGGTGAACAAGCCAAAGGAAATATAAATGCTTCTTAATCTAAAGAAACCTCCATCTTAGAATGGACATCATTGATGAAAGGGGGATATCAACCTTAGCAAGTGGATGGAGATGGCAAAGGACTCCCATGGTCTCATTAAATGGGGCTATATATTTGTGTTCAGAGTTAATGCACATATTATTCAAGCGTACTCCCTTACATGAGCAAGGGCTTGTGTGTGGCGTGATCGTGTTGATGGAGATGGGGTAGGAACTTTAAACATCTACAAAAAGCTAAAGCGAATGTTCTAATCATGTGCTCCTCCTATAAAATCTCCTAGTCACCACCCATGTATTGATGCAAACAAACATGAATTTCTTGGTGACCTTTTTCACCACCCCGTGGAAGAAAGGACAAATATTAAAAAAACATGCAAAATTACAATATCAGAAGGATTGGATGTTAATCGAGATAAAGGGATATGTAAAGCCCATTGAACATCAACTCTAAGAACATACAAGATATGTTGGTAAGAATGAGGATGAAGTAAACCCAAATGAAAAACATCAATGATATGTATGGATGCAATCCATGTCCATGTTGAAAAGGGAGGAAAGCATGGTAAAGTTGGCATGGTAAAGTCAAGGGTAACACTACCTCTGAGATAGATAGTCACCTATGAATAGCGCATGAAAGCTGGTGTCGTGTCAAACCTTTCCTTACATTAAATAGATGACTATAAGACAAACAAGGAATGCAAGGTTGCAAAGGAAAAGACTATATGACAAATATTGGAAAAACTCTTAGTGCGTGTGGCAAGTGAAATGGAAAGAATGTTGATGGACCAGAATAGAATGAAGGGATTGGGGGAAGTAAATTGAAAGGATGGGAATGATGGGCGAATGGATGGAAGTTGGAACATAGTTGTGCTTAAGGGTAGAACTAACTATTAGCCCTCCATTAGGTGCTTGCTAGGAGGGTTGGGATGCCTGACGATGTTTAAAGGACAAAAGAACTGATAGAATTTACCATGCCTATCCTCGACATAACATATTTGGTTTAAAATAGAGACCCTAAACACTCATCTTGAAAACCCCTATTCAAAAAACCCCCCTCAATCTCTAAAATTAATACTTAAAAAAAAAGGAATACCTTCCAAGTGAGAAAAAATTAGAAGGGGACATATGGAAGCAGACTCATAAAAACCTAAGGAATAGGTGGAAATAGCAAATGAACCTAGCAATTTTCTACTACCTAGTTGTTACCTATTTTCTTATGTATCTACCTATACTTAGGACCTAGTTTTTACCATTGTTTTTTGTTTTTAGGAATTTTTTTGTTTGTAGACAAATTGGCTATCATCCATAGGAAGATGTAGAAAAAATGACAATCATCCCTAGGAAGATTTAGCCAAATCTGGTTTATAAACCAGAAATAAAGTACAAATATTTAATTATCCTTCTATATTTCTGGCTACACAATCGAAATCCCAGATATAAATTTTTATTTTTATTTTTGGCAACTGAAAACCTTCAAAATCACTCTCTTTTTTTTCGAATTTTTACATTTTTAATTTCATTTTTTTGGTAAAATTTCGCTAGTGAGAAAAACAAAAAACAAAAAAAGCACAAGTTCTTACAGAATGGGTTACCAAGGTGAACCAAGAGATTTAACTACGGTTGAGGTTCATCCACAACTGAGTCATAAGGGGGCATCCAATGGATGGGACCGTGCTGGTTCACTCTGGGCCCCAGCGGTGAGTAGTGTGATTCCGCGCGTCGGAATTTACACATACCCGGCGGAACTCGCGAAGCCCTTCCTGGGTCGTTCTTGTCTTCTCGTTCTTTCATTGTTCTTCTTCGTCTTCTGCTCGCTCGCTCGCTCGCTCGCTTGCGCTGCCGTATCACCGCCATCTCCACCACCTTCACACAACAGACGCACACGCTTTAGCCTCTCTCGAACAACTGGAATTTTTTTGGATGCCCTGTGACATCTCTTTGCTTTCTTCTCCTCGACTCCTTTTACTACATTATACAGCTTTCTTTCTCCTATTCCTTCACAAATCCTGCCAAAACGGGGCTGCACTAGGCTTCTACAACGGCTGCAATTATATAGTCATTGACAGGGAGAGGAGACCTCCATTTTTGTGATGCTGCATGATGATGAGGTCTTGAGACGTCTTGAGAGCTTTCCGGTGGTATTCGGAGAAACCAGTTTTGCTTCTGATTTTTTTTTGAATTGAAAGGTTGTGTTCTGTTGAATTTCGTGTTTTTTTGTGTGTGAAGGTAGGGGAGGGGAAGAACTAGGGTTTGGGAGTTGTTGCTCAGGAGTGGAGTTTCTGGTGACGGTGAAAAGGGTAGGCTGATTAGACCGGCTCTTGCCGCTGTATTATGACTTGGCCGTGATGAGCCTCCAGGTGTAGTTTGTAGCAGGGAATTCGATTTGCGCAGAAGAGGTCGATTACTGCGCAATAGCGCCAGAATTTTTTTGGAGAAGCTGCTACTTCTTTGGCGGACTGTTGTGCCCCTATTAGGGTTTCTTCATCTGGTTTCTTTGCAGTGGTGATTTCTCTTTTAGCGGTGGTGAGAAGAGGAGAGGAGTCTTTTGGGAGTCTTAGAGACAATTGCACGGAAGTGCATGTTTGGGTTTGTCGCAAAACTTCGAAGGGAGTGAAGTTTTCTCGCTGTAAAACAGTCAATGTGTTGTTGAAGTCTACCTGAAGGAGGGTTGGAGCGTCGTCAATGGCCGGGAGAAAGAGGATTCCATTGAACTAGTCAGTTCTCAATTGCGTTGCAGGAGTGGTGGAATTTTTAGGGTTCAGCTCCCGGGTTTGATACCAGAAGGGGGTTGAAATCTGAAGGCTTGCTGTGGGTGCCTCGGCCTTGTGTGGATGTGTCCCTGGGCTTTGGGTTTAGACGACGGCTTGGGTCTGTCTGTTGTTGTTGAAGCTACACCCTGTGTGGTCAATAGATTCGGGGAACTGAACCTTTGAAATTTTTGGGCGAGAAATGGGTCCTGGAAAATCTTGTTGGTAAGATTTTCCTAGTTTACAGCAGGAGTACGTAGTATGCAAGAAGCTGCTGCATGTTGCAACAGGAGGGTATTTCAGGTCCAGACCACCCCAGCCTGCTGTTGGGGAATGACTGTGAGATAAGCATCTACCTCTTTGGTGCATGACAGAGTTGAGCCTGCAGACAGAAAGAAGCATTTGGGTGATCTTGCCCGAATTTGTTCTACTATAATGGTCTGCTGTGTGCTGCGGATCTGGGGTAGTACCATAGAGGAAGAAGTAAACGTTGCTCTCGGTCATCGTAATCTGCAGCAAGTGGGAAGTATTTGGTGTTGAGAAGAAGGATAGGCTGGGGATCCCACCAGCAGACCTACTATCATGGTCAGTGGCACGAATGGATAGAAGGGAGCCATCCTTGGTGCCAGAATGGCTCAAGGGAGCCAGTGGAACTGCTGGGGCTACCCATCATGTGCAACCTTCTGTGGTCCACCAAGGTTAGTTTCCTGCTCTATTCCTCCTTTTTGGTGATGGATACGAAGTATATCATTCTTGATGTTTCCAGGTTGTGCTTGTTTTGCAGTGATCATATCGTAGCCCTGCAAAGTAGGTGTCATGTTTGTCCTCAAAGTGACTGAGCAGAAGACATGTAGCTTGAAATATAGGTATGCAAGGTCCTCAATTGTTAGAAATTGGAATACCCACCACAGATCATCAGCACCATGGGGCTTTGGGTAGAGCACATCCGTGTACATTCTTGTACACAGAATCTGATATGCATTTCCTGTGAGAAAGTGTGGCTTCTTATGAACACGGTAGGAATCAGCCTTCTTTGCTGCAAGGGTTTCCAGTGTACAGTTTTTAAAGCCCTGATGAAATGTATTTGGGGCTTCTGACTGAAGGGAGAGTATGCTGCCAATGTCCTCGCTGTGTATATATGGGAAGTATGATACTCTCCTATATGTTCATTCAAGGGAATTCCATGCTCCTGTGCTGCAGATTGTGTATCCACTTCCTGACATGTTTCAGCACTTCCCGTGCATGTTTGCAGATGAAAGCGGGGCATTGCTCTCTTCATGGCAGCGTGTACAAAACCATGGCTTAAATACAAGAGCTAGCAATGTTGACTTTGACTCCTTGCGAAGCTTCTCAGCTCTCTCTGATCGCCATTATCATTCGGCAGCAGATCGAAGAGTTGTGGGTGGAGGAAGGAGCAGCGTGAATGAAAGGCCTCTGCAGGATCAGGATCCATACTTGAGGGGTTATGCACATTTTGACCGTAGTCCTGCAGTCCGCAGCTATGAGGGAGCAGAGAATATAGACAGGGATGCACAACGAGATTCAGATCGAGAATGGGGTTGGGATTCTGACAGAGACCGTGATGGACGGGACAGAGATAGGGTAGTGGGGTTCAGAGGTAAGGATGAGTGGGACAGACACCGGGAGCATTTGGATACTGCTTTTCCAATTCGGAGGCCTGGTTTGGGGCCAAACTTAGGGGTTAGATATGAAACAGAGCCTCTGCCACTGTCGTCCTCCCTCTCCATGAGTTCAATGGCCAGTGCAATAGGAAATGGTGATAAGAAGATGGTTTTTGGGGAGCTTGGAGGCCTCCCAAGTGTGGCACCAGCAAGTAGTGGTAGTCTGACAAGCAATATGCAAAAAGCAGCATTTGAGCGCAATTTTCCAACTCTTGGTGCCCAAGAGAAGGGTGCTACTGGAGTTGTGGTGCAGCCAAATGTTTTGAGCCCACGGCCACTTTGGCAGGGTTCATCAACTACAAGGCTTGATGGGACTAGGTCCTCTACTTCTTCTCCAGGACTGCCATCCAGTGGCCCCAATTATGGTTTGGCAGCAGCAGGAAGTAGTGGAGGTAGTATTGGTGCAGAAGGTTGGAGTTCAGCATTAGCTGAGGCACCATCTGCTCTTATGGGAAGCTCAGCTGCTGTCAATGGTACAGTAGTAGCTGGTCCAACCACCAACAATATGAGCGCTGTATCATCTGTTGCAATGGTCATCACAACCTCTGATAGTAACTCTGTGAATCCCCCAAAGATGGTGGATGCTCTTGTACAGTTTCCACCTCGTGTTCGCACTCCTCCTCAGGTGAGAAGATTCCAGAGGTTCTACCTGCTTTGCATTTCCCTACTTAACATGCTGGCCAGTATCGTTCTATGTTTGTGCTTTTGACCTCCTGACTGCTTTTGCTACTCCGGAAAGTGTTTGTTGAGGATTTGGAAAATGTCAAGGCACTATTGAAAGGAGGCAATTTGGACTGGTTATATGTTTTGAGATGGTGGGGAGGTCTAACGTTGATTTGTATCCTAGTTTTTTGCATTCTTGATTGACTGGTAATCTTCATTGGTCAGCACTCAGCGGAGACACAGAGGCTGGAGGAGTTGGCATTGAAGCAGTCACGACAACTTACACCAATGAGACCTTCTCTTCCAAAGAACATGGTTGGTTATTCCTAACTACTTCAAAAGTACAGTCAGTACTTTCTCAAAAGTTCATTGTATCCAGATGGGGATGAATTTCAGTCTGTCATTAGCTTTGTAGAATCTTTGACCTGTGAAGATCAAAGTTTCTACATTTTATTGGTGTGTACCTTGCAAGGCAGTTGTACACAACCTGCCTTGGGGTTGAGACATGAACTCAATTCCCCCTTACTTTGGCTGCTCCTGACTGTCATTGACCTCTTTCAGACTTCCTTGATCAGAATGAGATCATGTCAATGCTGCCTTTAGTGTTCTGTATTCTCATGTGTGTAAGAGTTTGTCACTTGGTTCAGTGATGAAGGCTCAAGATCTGAACATGTACATGTGTGCAGGGTCTTAGCCCACGGGAAAAGCTGAAGCCAAAGGTGGCCCATGCACCGGATGTTGTTGCACCACCTGTTGGTACAAAAGGAAGACAGTCAATGGGTTCATCTCAGGTGTTGGGCTCCCCATATCGCATGCCAGCCCTTCAGCGTTCAGAGACTTCCAAGCCCTTGCAAGGTGGCAAGGTCCTGGACCACAAAATGAACAAAGAGATTGTTTCTGTTTTGCCATCAACTCAATTGAACAGTGCCTTAAAATCCAATTCATCTCCTGTTGGACCAGTATCAACTGGTGCCAGTCTTGGATTGGCTGTTGGGAATGCATCAGGAGGGGGAGGGAACATAGGTTATACTCCACGGAAGCAAATGCAACTGCTGGATCGTCGTGCAGTACCTATCCCTCCTCTTTCTCTTCCATTAGGGACTGTGGATGGGAATCTTGGAGGTTCACGCTCCAGAGATGGTTTATATGGCACAGTGGCTGGAACAGATGACCGACGTTCCCCTATGCCAACACAGAATCGTGTTGATTTCTTCAATGCACTTAGAAAGAAGGCGAGTGTAGGTTCTGCTCTCAATAGTGAAGATAACCAGGACGTAGTAACAACAAAAAAGAGTGGTCTTGTCAGAAGCAAAGAGCTTGTGGCCTCTCTTGGTGAACGGGGTGTTTCATCCCCAGATGGTGCAGAGGGGGACTCGCTGTTTGATTCTGCTCAGCTGGAAAATGGGGCTGCTCAGCTGAGTTCAATGATCTCAAATGGTGATATACCTGCCATTGTTGATAAATTTTATGTAAATGTGGAGGAAAAGGAAACAGGGAGTAGTATTCATGAATTGATAATGCAAGAAGGGCCAAATGAAGAGCTTTTTGGGCCTGAGATCTTACCAAGTGTAACTTCTAGTGTTGCCACTGCCTCTGAAGAAGAAGAGACCGCATTTTTGAGGTCACTTGGCTGGGAGGAGAATGCTGAGGATGGTGAGGAAGCACTGACTGAGGAGGAGATCAGTGCTTTCTATCAGGAGGTAGGATATCCTGAAGTGGCTTGGAAGTTTCATCCTTCAATGATTATTGGGTAGTTGTAAATTGCAGAATGTTTTCTTATGTCACCAGCTGAATAATGGCATTGTTCATGGTCTTTTGTTCCTATGTCTTTGTCCTTCATCAGAAACTATATCTTTTGCTCTCATTTTACCATGGTCATGTAAGTTTAATTGTCATTGAATTGTGGATGTGTATCTGATTTGTGTTCAGCGCATGCGATTGACAACTGCGTCAAGAGCAATGCAAAACTCCAGCAACTGTCACAATGCAACAGACCTGCAGGTGGGCAGTGTTGGCAACCTTTCTTCTGGCCTGAGCTCATCTGATAGTGAATCTGATCATGACTGCCAGCGTACACCAAAAGACCTTTACCAACATTTTGATTGACAAAGGAATCAAATTGTGAGGGCTCTCGAAAATTGAGGGCAATGAGGGCAGCAGCAGGAGCAAGCTAGAGAGTCCATGAGAAAGATATAGAGGGGCTGTTCAAGGAGTTGGAACAGTTGCTCTCTCAGTGTTGGTCTAGAACATACTGTACAAACTCTCATGGTGAGGAGGGTGAGTGGAGAGAGAGATTCAGGATGGGGTGAAGCTCAGGGAAGGTGTTCAAGATTTTCCTGAGCTTGGATGCATGGCACACGTCCAGCACTTTTGGTTTAGTTAAGTTTTGGAAAAAATGTAGGAATGGAAAACATGAATGCAAAAAGAGCGCTTCTGGTTTAGCCAAAGCTGTTTTGGAATGACTGTAGGAATGTCAAAACAAAAAATGCAAATAGTAGTTACTAAAACTTGGTAGCTCTGTGAAATAGAAATGCAACTTTTGTGTATGAAAAGTGGGGAAATGATATTCCTATGACACTCTTATACCTTTTTGTGGAGCTTGTCTTGCCAGAGTGAAACTGGTTTTGTATTCAAAAAAGAGTCAGTTACAAGAGGACATGAGAAGACAACTTTGGGCAAAGAATGTTGGATAAAGTGTTGTACTCTTGGGAACACTTTCAGGACCTGTTTGGAACTTTGGGAACATGTTGGGAACGGATTATACAAGTTTTGGTTCTTTAGACACCCCATTTTTTTTTTTTGAAAAAACTTTCTAGGCATGCATGCATGTGTTATTTTTTCAAAAAGGCGACCACTTTTTGTTGGTTGTACTTTGTTGGTATCTACACTATCTTCAATCTTTTAGTATTCAATTTTTGAAGCCACAGAAATTTTTATTGAAAGAAACAAAACTTGTTGATTTTTCAATTATCTACAAAAGGTAGAAATAAATGTCGACCATTAGAAGTTTGACCCAAAAAAAAAACTGGTCATGACCCAAGGAAATGATGCAATTGTTCGATTATTCCAAACAAACAATGAGCAACCCAAGAGCGATTTAGCATTAAATGGTGACAGGTTTTTACAAGCTATCCAAAAAGCTAATAAGCTAATAAGCTAGTATAAAAAATTAATATTAATGATAATGCACATTATCTGTGCTGTGGCCAGTAGCACATACCCATCTTATTATGACTACAATGCAGTTTACAATACTATACATTTCCTCCGTGAATTTAAAAAGAAACATGATTTTATCATTTCAATCTCTTGTTTATGGTTTATACATGAATGTCCCTTTTGATCCATAGTACACTTCATAACTCCACAATCTTACAATGTGGTACCCATTGCAAGATCTAAAAGGAATATGTAGCAGAAACAATGAACTGAAATAAATGATCAATGGTTAGTCGAAATTCATAGTGCTCTAGAAAACAAACTGGAATTACAAGAGTACTAGTTTTGAAGAGAGTATGCATGATGAGAATATAAACATCAGAGTATAATAGAAATTCAGAGGGGGCCCAAAAAGCTAACTTAATGCAACATCTAAACTCCAAATGAACAGTAGAGATCAACCAAAAAGCATTGCCAACTACGCAGCACAAGTGAATCCCATCTGCAACATGGACAAGCATGGAGCAAATAACCATGAAGAACAGTAGAGATTGACATAAAACACCTAGCCAACCATACAAAGTATGTCGATCACATATGCAACATGAACAAACAAGTAAATAACCATGAAGTAGAACTCAACAAGAAAATACACCCTACTATACAAAGTAAGAAGTCAATCCCATATGCACAGTGGAGTTGAATAACTATGTCAAGGATCATCACCCCATCAAAAGAAACAATCCAAGCAGCGATCCTAATGCTTGCTTCAAAGGACTTCAATATATAACAGACAATCAGGAGACAAAACCTGGAAAACCAGATAGACTGCCTAGCATTAGCTAACTGAAAAAAAAAGGCTCACAAGCAACCACTTTCAGATTCCAAGTAAGGATCCCTTTTCAAGCCTCAGTGAATGAAGTTTGATACATTTCAGTCTTCCTCCTGAACAATACTATGTGGCACAGATAGCTCACACATTGAGATATACAGTATACCTACACTACAAAAGTCCTAAGAAGCCCCATTAAATGGGCACACATACTGCTTAACTCAACATTACAAGGACCACAAAGTTACTCTGCATTTGCTTTGCAGGGTCTGACATCTCAGTCAAGCAAGGGAATAAGACAAATGAAATTGTACAAGCTTGGAGAGGATAGGAGTAACTATATCTGCCTGCAGTTAAGGCATCTATAACTTCTAACCACAACCCAATGCAGTCCACACTGAACTAAATATGATTTATTAAATGAGACATTGCAATAACTAGCAGATGACACTTGTTTATGTACCAGCCAGAAGTCACATGACAAAATTTTCCAACATAAACTAGAAGTCTAGTCTGCCTGTGGCTCAGCCTTTTTTATAACAGACATGTATGATGTTGGAAATACAAGGTGAGATCAGGGGGATATATAACTTGTAGTATTACACTTCTGCAATTGCACAAATACAAAAAAACATCAGCAACCCAACCACATGCAAAAAGCTAGTTAGTCTTATAAGAAACTTCTAGGAATGCATTCCCACATAAACATAATCAACTGCAACTGAATGGTGGAGTCAGTGGTGGCAGGGAGGGAAGTGCCTGGAGAGTGAATTTGCAACTGCTCCTCAGCCCAGGAGACGAGCTCATCACCATTCCACCACCAGCCTTACTTGGCCCCTGCTCCAGGGAACCACCTTGTCGTGGTGGGTTCACCCGCTTCTGATTTGGGGACCCGGACTTGGTGATGGTGGTCTGGAGTGGAGAAACAACTTCTGGGCATCTCAAGGAATCATGGATGTCATCATCTTCTCCACTTGAATTGATTGACAGAGCATTGTGTTTCCCACCTTGTGAGTGCTCCTGTGACAGATGGGTTGAAGCCAAAGATTGATTCTGGTTGCATCTACCCTGCTGAGTCTTGAAATTCAATGGGGACCGAGCAGCTGGCTGTCTAAATCTGGGTGGTGACCTTCTCAGCAGCTTGCCCAGACTATGATTGTGTCCGGTGGCAGAAGACCCACCATTACATGAGGGATCAATTAACTGTGAACTAAAACAGGGAGACAATCCAGACCTATCTAAGGTTGTGACAGAGGTTGGTGCGGGCCGAGGTGGGGCCATTGGCAGCGGTGTCAGGGTGCAAATGTCAGCAAGGCCTTCCCATTGAGGAGAAAGATGGCCAATCCTTGAGAGATTCATGGTAGTCATAGGGGATTCACCTCCTCCACTCATTGAGAGTTCCATTCCACCTTGTGAGTAAGCAGCCAACTGAAATCCATCTAATGTATTTGAGAACCAGGTTGGAAACTTAGATAGCCTTGATCCAGCCTGATGCAGTAAGGGAGAACTGCAACGTTCATCATGAGGAGCACGCTTCCTGCTTGCTGATCTCAGCCCCATCCTGCACAAAAACATTGTGTCCCCAATGGTGATCTGTCAGATAGTTGTGGCAAATTCAAATAGGAATAGCAGCAATCTATCAAAATGGGGGAAGCCAATTTGGCCAAAGAATACCCTAAACTTCCAACTTCGGCCAAAGCAAGGGTTTCCAGAGTAAACAATTTCAAGGGCTCACAATGTGCCATGTATTTCTAACAATGGACATTACTGCACACATGTACTGCAATTCTGGAGCTCACAAACAGGAATAGATTAATTCCTTGCAAGTTCGTACCCATCATTCTCAAAGGATGGAGTGATTGGAGAAATATTTTTGTTCCCACTGGACCGGAACTGTTCTGATTTGCCACTCATTCTATTCAGCAACTCAATTGGGTCATCTGCTTGAGGCTCCTCCTGCATAGTGAAAACCTGGTTTCCATCCTTTTCTTCTTCTTCTCTGGATCCTGCAGAAAAGACATGCAATGACATGAAATGTAAGATAATCATCACATTCTGGTGCTTGTGCATCAAGACAACTGTAGGTAGAATCTATGCCTTGGTCCTCAGCTCCATAATTGAATCTGTTGGATAATCCCTGAGGTTTTGACTAATACATCAGGCCAATCTGGACCTCTTAGAACATGCCCATCAGAGATCTTGTATGCATCTCTGAGAGAATATCCATAATTTGACAGTTGGATCCAATTTGTATCTCAATGTGCATGGACAGTGAACATTCACAAATTTGTCCCAGTAACTACCATAGTCTGGAAGGATGCCTTAGACAATGTAGACTGCTCAAACCCTACAACATGGTCTAGATGAGGTCCCCTAAATGAATGGATATCAGAACCTTGTTACAAAGAACAAGAAACTGGACATTCAACATTTTTGTTTCTCTGGCATCACTCAGATGCAATGAAGCATTCATTCCCTAAAAACTGACAAATCATGCCTGTCACTGCTGGGTGGAACTCCTTAGGGTCACAGAAAGCTTTCGTGCATCATAGAGCTCTAATGCAGTCAGCAAAGCACAAGACAATATATTTCTCAAAACTAGTGTATTTCAGTTGAACAGTACAGTCTTGGATCTGGCACACAGACCCCATAGACCTGCAGTGCCACCAAATCTTCTTGTTATGATATTTGCAAAATGTGCATTTACTTACCACTCATACAAAGGCAGTTGCAAGGGCAGGACACTGACATAGCAAACAGTTCCATAGCACTATTCCTAGTTTTGAGTACTGAGGAACTAACCACAAGCAGATTGAATAATATTCTTGCAAACTGCAATCATGATGTGGTACAGATACTTTTTACAATGTGGGGAAAAGGTAGAAATGAAAGACATTACCTTCTTTTCTGCCATACATGTTCTTGCAACCTTCACATCGACAGCCCTCTGAGCAGCCCACACCTGCCTGCACAACCAGATCCACTGGTGCTTCTGTCAAATTCAAATATCTCTGACATCTAAAATTTTGCACAATAGCAACAGCAAGAGAACATGAAGCAGACAGAAAAATAACTTGCATGAGAAGTTTGTTCAATGTCTTTGATCATTAGCTGTTGGAAACATTGATACATACTGAGTACCCTGTTTGCTTACTCTTAAGGAACTAGCCTCACAAGCCTGGACTAATGCTGTGCGAGAATGAGCTTATACAATGCTGTAACAGAATGGATGCCAGAGAGGTAATCAACAATGCTGCACAACCCTTAGAGAAAATGTTCTGAGTTGACTAAAATAAATGCAGGAATGAGCTGCAGCAAGGAACAGACACAGTACTAGGGTCAGTGAGGCCAAACAGACACCTACCTGATAGCACTCGCAGTACTTTTTAAGGCAAAGAGATTTCTTGCAGTTACAACCACGCTTGTGTCTGGCTGATGCTGGTGTATCCATAGAATCTTCCTACAAAACCCCACAACTGCATCAAGGTCTGCTACTTTTGAAAATAGGTCAGTTGTGTAAGGAAATAAATGAGCAATTGACACATGTTCATTCAATGTGTAAGGAATTAAATCAGGATTCAGATGGAGAAAGTGAATGGTATAATAAGTCAGTTTACCCCAGGTGTTGGGGACGTCTCAGCAGCCTGAATTATCTTTGGGGCAAATGCAAGTGGATTGCGTGATTCAATCTGCTGCCTGGTGTTGAGAACTGTTTCCTCAAATTCTGGCTTGTTGAGACATTCACGGCATGCACAGGAGCCCACACAGTATATGCCAGCAGCGAAACATTCACAATATCTGTCATACAGTTCAATATCAAAAGCAAAATCAGTACACCATCCCAAATCCCAAATAAAACCATAATTGATCCAGCAACTGCAATGATGGTCTCTAATTGAGCTTGAACTTTTGTGCAACATGGGGTGAGTATACTGGTACAAGATGGCATGGGTCAAACAAGACAACATAGTTCATCCTAGCTATGTAAAGGGCATGTTGGCAACACAACGAACTTTTCATTTCACATGATAACATATTCACATATGCCACAACAGAGCCATAGACCATAGAGATCACACTGAATCTGAAAACCTGGCAGAGAGCTTCCTTCCTCACCAGGAGGAGTCCACATCTTGACAGCATCAGTGCAACTATCAACATATGACTCTGTAAGTGTAATACACCTCATTATGCAGAGCATTGCATACTGGAATGATGGACTTGTATGTAGGCATCAGATGTCTACAATCCAGACTTCAATGAGTGAATCCTACTGGTCCTTCAGAGGTTACTTTCCGTGCTTAATGTGCTTCAGAAAACCAAGACAAGAAAAGTAAAGCTGGTGTTTAGCAAGCTCACAATTTTAAGCACTTGGACTTCTTGCAGTTACAGCGTTTGCAGCCTTCTCCAGACTTATCTCCTGAAGCTACTGTTGATTTCCGCCTGCACAAATCAATTTTCGTGTGACCTCCTACTCTGGAAGGAGAACTCTTGCCAAGCACTGAATCAAGATAGCTGCTTACAACCTACATGACCTATTAGCAGTGAGATGCCAAGGATAATCAACCAGTGATAGGCAATTCCCCTCCAGGCAATTACGCAAAAGAAGGCAGGTGATCCTTTTCTGGAAGTTGTAAAGGTTCAGTGGCTTATCTCGATAAAATCAAGCCTTACCTCCGTTTCTTAAAGCTTTGTGGACTGTCCAGAAACTCTTCTGGAGTTTCCACCTCGCTCTGATGGAAAAGGTCAGTCTGCTGCTCTTGCAATCCTGTCTGCCCAATTATATTCCTGCAGCCAGCTATAGCATCTCCACCTGTGACTGATAGTCTGCCTTCTGGTGGTCCATAACTCTCATGATCCAGGGATGGGAAGTCCAAAGTGTCAACCTTTAGACTATTATTGCCCAGCAAAGATTCTGAAAACTGTTTCCCTGTTTGGCTCCTTTGCGATGATGATGCCACTCCAGAACCAAAGCTCTGACTTGCAATCATAGGGGGACCCTCACTTCCCATGCCTACTTGGGCACAGACATCAGATTGATCACCCTTGAGACTTGCAGATTTCAATGGTTCAACTCCCAAAATTGATGCCAAGGTTCCCTCTGAGTTTCCAACTCTAGTTGAATGAAAGTCCCGCTTGAAAGAAATGCTGCTAGTAAGGCTATTAAGGTGAAGGCCAATTCCAGAAGGCATCACCAGAGGATTACAACCCTGGTTGCTAGACTCGTTGAATGTATGATTGCCTCCTTCACATTTGCTGAGATCTTGAGTTCTGCAAACAGGTGCACCTGAGCAACCTGAAACAGAAGAAGGTTCCAACCCTGCTGTAATGCAGCAACCAGAGACTTGCAACAGGCCAGATGCAGCTCCAGCACTACCATTGCAACCAAGGCCCACTGTTCCTGCACCATTGGAAAGACCATTGGTTACTGTACATCTTTCCAATTATTATGTGCCTAGAAAACCAGTAGAAACCAAGATATTGTGCTGATGCCAGTATGGAGACAAAGCTGTTCACTAACAGTAATTTGAACATCCAACCCACATGGGGCACATCAGGGAGCAACATCAGCAACACCACTCTCAAGAGAGCAAAAATACCTGTAGCAGGTGCACTAGAATTAAACATTGCCTGTGAGCACTCCTTTGCATTCAGCAGATCGCTCATAGACATTGAGAATCCACTCATGGTCGCATCAACTGCTGCAGATGCTCTCTCACAGGAAACCACAGCAGAAGCACTGGTGACTGAGGGAGAAACATCTGCAATACTCTGCCTGCGTCGTAATGATCTCCTGCCTGTATCCAAATTCTTTCCTCTTGCTACAGATGTGTCAAAATCTAAACATCGCCTTCGAAATCCTCGGTGCTGCCCAGATGGATTGACCTGCATGTCCATACATTATTCCTGATCAAGAACTTCTGTGTCCATTGGAGACTTTCAACATGCCCTGACCAAGCTCTCATCTATTTGGCAGGGCAACAGATCCACAACAAACATGTCTCATGACTTAAGTCATAAAGGTATTGTCTTAGATGATTATCAGACATTAGAAGTAGACAAACAGCCAGAAAAGAATAATGAACACAGGCTTCTCAATTTCTTAGAGGCCTCCATACTACAGGTAATCAATACAGGCATTCTAAGATGTATTGTTTCAATTGCAAATGGATCCGTTTGAGGCCATCCATCATACCGTGTGTGACAGCGCCATTGATTGATCTTGTAGAACAGACCCCTCATTAGCCAGCTGAGTGTTCATGTCCACATTGACATCTTCACAAAAATCATCCTTAAGAGCTTTTGGATACTCAGATGTTCTGCATGCAGATACCCTAGAGCCTTCCAGTGAGTCCTCAGACCAATCATCCTCTCTGTCTTGGGGCTCAAAGTCTTGATCCCCAGCCAAGAGGTATGCCATTGCTGTGGTGTCCTGATCAAGTTCAGCCTCCCCACCATGTCTGACACTCAGATGATGATCACGATATCCAGAGTCCAAGGCAGAGCTTCTCTTCAATCCTCCATCACAACTCTCTGAAACTTGGTCATTGATGACCACTGACACAGAATCAACCATCTCTGGAGGGAAGTCTTGTAAGAATTTGGCCCTGAGGGAAGCTTCAGCTTGCTCCTCATACATCCACAACCTAGCTGAATGATCCTCATTGAACTCTGCAACTTTCTCAAACTTAGGTACTGCAGTATCTTGTGGACTTGCTTTCACCACTTGCCGAATGTTTGCAAACTGTGATTTGATCTCACGTTCTGAAACCACAACTCTGGAATAGACAGAGGGAAAACAGAACAGTCAATATAAGAGTTTGCACACTAGTTTCCAAGTACATATCCTCTTGAGCAATGAGCTAATTTAGTAGAGCAATCAACAAAGACTATGAACATGGGGCATCAGTCTGGTAAGCCTGTAGACAACTGGACAAATCTGCCAAAATGTACTGGAGATGAATCAGCCACAAGCTCTACAGTGCATCTGAAAAAAGATTCAACCACCACTCTCCTGCTTACTTACCTCTTTAATGAACTAGATGAAGCCCTCTGGGTGCTGCGAGGAGATGCAAATATGCGTGGTTCAGGTGGGAAGGTTAGCTCATTGTAGGTATGTGCAACATGTACAGCTTTCAGTGGCTTGATTGGAGATAAATTGCATAGGTATTTGAAGAGAGGAGACTCCTGCAACACCAAAATCATTTCCTTCCAATGTTAGACCATCATGGCTCATAATTTGAGCTCCCTTTTTCACCCCTGCTGCAGAATTCAGGAACCTAAAAGAGACAATCACATCATTCAAGGATGGATTGAAGCTCACTGCTAGTCCATCAACACCACTGCCATGCAGAGAGAAAAATTGTCAATCTATCAGGCCTAATTACCAATCCTGCTGACTACCATTAAGAAAAAAGAACTGTAATAGCGCAGTTCCAAAATGCAATCGGCAGCAAGCTGCTACAGAACCTAATGCTCAACAGCACTCAGTCTTCGAATGTTGATGACCAGATGAATTGATGGACACTTGGTGCAAAGCAGAGTTCCAGTGTTTCAGTTTCTTCGTACTGCCATGAACGCTCCTCCCAGAACATATCAGCTGTACCTCATCTCATTATGATCGTGCGCATAGATCAGCAAGATCGTTAGCCGACAACAATCAATCCTTAATGTCACAAGCAAGCCACGGACTTCAGCGACACTTCTCGTGAAATGCAAACACATACCTGATGATTTGATGCAGCTATAGGATCGCGTCTATCGGGTGAGCCAATGTCTTTGGCTCCATCCACTTCTTTGCTTTTCTCTCCTCCACCTCTTCTGCCGCCTCCTCTCGTCACCATTTTGTGTCGTTGATCGCCCTGAGCAACGAGAGATGCTCAAAGCCCTATGCATTTGCATTACAACATATCAGGCCATAGAAGCAGCAGCAGGAGCAGCATCGGTCCCGATGAAGTCTAGTTCGCCTGTCTCGTTCTTGCAGGAGTGTTCGCATACCGACTACTATAACAAAAATTCACTCCTGCTAGAGAAAACGTCTAGCTGCAGCAACGTCGAGAGCTTAAGAGAAGCAGCATTTCCAATTACCGTATCATGATAGTCACCAAACCGAAAAAATGTACTACAGTAGTCACAGCAGGAAGGCTATACAGACACAGAGATGAAAGAAGAAGAAAGAACTGCAGAGGTACAAGAATCAGCTTCCTTAAGAAAGTAGTCAATGATAGAATGTGAATCGGAAAGAAGACACCGAGAGAGAGAGAGAGAGAGAGAGAGAGAGAGAGAGAGAGAGCTTTAGGCAGTCAAATGAATCGCAGCAGGAAAAAGCTATTCCTAGAAGCACAAATTTAGGATGGGAAATAGAGAGGGAGAGGGGAGGGAAGGAGGCTGCCCAAAGAGCAGACATACAGCAGCAGAGCAGAAGAGAGCGCGCTTGCTGAGCGGGAAGGAGAGATGGACCGCGGTCGTTGTCAGAGGCACTACCACCTACCGCGGTTCGGAAAGAGGCCGCGCGGGAAAGGGAGGCCGGTCTGACCGCTGTTCAATCAGGCCGCCGCGCGGCTGCTGCCCATTGTCTACTCCCGCGCGGCAACCCTGCCTGCCTGGGCTCTGTGTGTGTGTGTGTGCTTTTTTCTTTTTATTTTTTCTATTTATAAAGAATAAGCACCCCACAGAAGAAAGAGCAGGGGGGGGGGGGGGCCCGATTTTTTAATTCTCACAATAGACAACGTCTTTCGTTTACGTGGG
>Ga0116227_10007442_pt1 | contig 21349 bp, 6 predicted proteins | sample S1TSphgellanicum_FD_89693 | JGI IMG/M metagenome (GOLD analysis project Ga0116227, IMG submission 89693) | Host-associated microbial communities from peat moss isolated from Minnesota, USA - S1T2_Fb - Sphagnum magellanicum MG | ecosystem: Host-associated > Plants > Peat moss > Unclassified...
CCCCCCCCCCCCCCCCCCCCAAGTTGTAATGTGTTTTCACCCTAATGACATTGATATTACCAAAAAAAAATTGGATTTTTGTTTTTAATGTAATCATGTAAATTAGATTATGAAGCTTTTGAAAGAAATTTTTATTCATTGAAATTAATAATTTAGATGTTCATATTCCAAATATAAGATTATGATAAATTAATCTATTAATGATATTTTTTTGTTACAAATATTGCATAACACCTTGCCCATGTGATTCAAAGGATCTTGTTTTTGTTCTAATTACATAGGGTATTTTAGCCCTAAAATGGAATTGAAATCATGTTATGTCATTTTTGTTCCACCTTAACATGGTTTCACCCATGCATGAAACAAGTTTGAGGTAATGTCATCATCTCATTTGGCACATAGCTAATTAAAAGGAACAAACCAAACCAAAGGACCTGCAATTACATAATTGATATTAATAATTGTTTTAACTACCCTTCATGAAACAAGCCTAATCAAGGAGGTGGTAGCCCACATATAGGGTTCTTATTTTCACCAAATGCACCCTAATAAACATGTGAAGGAAATAAACTTTCAATCTATGACCACCAACAACATGGGCATAACTAGACCATTACAAGATTTGAATGGATGAATGAGGGATTTGGGTTAAAGCTCATGGAAATCAAGTCCAATATTGGAACCTTCATGTGGGAATTACAATGTTGAAAAGTAAAATTTAATGAAAACATGAAATTGGGAGCAAGGGGAAACAAAGCTTTCAACCCAACCAATAATGGGGAAGAACTAAGAACACAAGTATTCCATGATCTTTAGGGGTTCAATAAACATTTGCAAAATAGATTATGAAAAGGGAACATGTGCAACAATATCCCCAAAAACGCAAAACAATGCTCCATGAAGATACATATCCTTTTGTACAACATATATGAGTTCAAGATGGAGGAAAAGGCTAAAAAATAAGGTTTTTTGTTAAGGGAATGGCCCCATAAGTTGACATCATTTGTTTACAAAAGCATAAACTCAAAAAGAAAATAACAACAAATGTTGGGAAGAAGTTATGGGCAAGGTTTCAAATTTGGATCTTAAAGGCTAATACATGATAACTTTAGAACTCTAGTAAGGTGAGATTTGTAGAAGAAGAACATTTATTTTGTTGCATTTTAAATGGTCCAAAAATGTTTCAAATTATTAGACATTCATGGGTAATTGAGTTCAAATTCACAAGTTGAGGGGTTTATTATGTGGAGGCTTGGATATCATGAATATGTACATTCCAAATAATTCAACAAATAAAAGCAAGGTGTGGGAATTGCTAAAAGATGAAATCCCAAAAGGAGGTAATTTGATCCTATGTGGGGATCTAAACATTGTGGAAGCTAAGAGGATAAATCCTCTTTGTGTGATCATCTAAATTTTTTAAAACATGCCCTAAACATTAAAAGCCCTATGAGCTTTAAAGGAGGCCTCAAATTCTGATGGGATAACATGTAGAGTGGAGGAGAAAATAATGGTGAGGTTAACTTAAACTTACATGTTTCTAATGGTTTCACTCATGGCAAAGCATGCAAGGTAGTACAATATGCAATCAAGGGTGATGGGGCTAGGTGTCACCACCACCCTATCTCCTATGTGTTGGAGTTGGTGGATGTTCCTTCAAAGCATTTAGTGTGGCAAATGAACATCAAACACTTTGAGAAGGCAAGGGACTAGATCCACAACATGTGGTTTGCCCAACTCAAGAAGGTAACATTTTTTGCAAAGATGAGGAAAATAATTAAATGGAAAACAAAAGGCAAAGGTTTGAACTTACACAAGTTGATTTTCAAGATTCAATTCAAAATGAAGAGATATAGTAAAAGGTAGGGCAACTAAAACAAAAGGTCCAAGAATTGGAAAAGGTAAAAGTAACATGACAAAAAATTCATGTAAGATTAAATTGTATGCATAAAAGTAGTGTAGTTATTAAAGAGTTTTTATTTGTTATCAAATTGAAACAGGGTAAGAAGTGGATCTTGGCCTTTAAGAATGAGGAGGGGGAAGTGGTCACCTTAAAGGATTTATTGGAAAAAGTTTGTTGCAAATTCTATTGTAAATTTTACAAGGCATAAGAGGTGTCTTTCAGAAAGCATAATTTATGTCCAAGATACTTGATTTTCTTCCTAAAAAGTTACGAATGTGATGAATGTCAAGTTGGCCAAGTCAATCATAACATAAGAACTACACCTAATTACATAATCAATGGCCAAGGGGAAATTGTCAAGGACACGAAAAAACACAAGAACAAAGGTTAAAGGAAGGGTCTAAGTCTTATTTTCAAATAAGGAACAAGACAAGATTATGTGATTTAGAAACCAAAATACAAGAACTAAAAACAAGAACATGAAATGTGCAAGACAAACATGGAAACAGATCTTTATTATGTTAACATATGCAAACATGAAAAAAAATGACAAGGTTATGGTGCAAGATTGTGTATAAGACTAGTGTTGAATAGATTGAAAAAAATGAAAGGTCATGCTTCTATTTATACCCCTTTGGGGATCTAGCTCGAGGAAGCTTCCAAAGAAGCTTCTAATGTGCATCAAGCAAGGAAGATTTTTGAGAACCTTCTTAATTGAGAATTGACTATGAGCTAATTAAAACTTAATTGAAAATTAACTCGGACTTAAATAAAAATTAATTAAGAGTTAATTAGGAGTTAACTAAGACTTAATTGGGATTTAATTAAGAGTTAATTCAAACTTAACTAAGAGTTAATTAAGATTTAACTTACAATTAACTAGAACTTAACTGAGACTTGATTGAAAATTAATTTGGACTTGACTAAAAGTTAATTAAAATTTAACTAAAAGTTATGGATGAACATTATGGATGAATTCCATCCATTAAAAAATGGTAATGTTCATATCTGTCACAGAAATCCCATGGCCCTAATAGGGTGGTGATGGGATTTTACACCTACTTTGAGACCTAATCAAATAAGATTTTTCTAGAATGTTAAATTTTGCAATTAAAAATCACCTCCTTAATGAAATGAACAAAAGATTAATCATTCTATTGTTCAAGTCAAAAGACAAAAAAAACCTTGAAAAAGGCACCTTATATTTGTTTTTAATGTGACATGTATAAAATTTATGCGAAAAAACTTTCAAAAAATTTCAACTAATTTTCAAAGAAATAATTGATGTAGATCAAATCACCTTTCTCCCTTGTTGTTACATTATGAACAATGTTTTCATGACACATGAAATATTGAATTGGGTTAAGTGTTATAATTAATTAATGGTTTTCATAAAACTGGACTTTGTGAAAACTTTTCATGGTCAAATAAGATGCATGATTACATGTTTACAACTATGGAATGAATGGGCATGGCCAAAAACTTCATTGGAATGGTGAATATATTGTTTTAGGATGTTGAAGTAACAATTTGCTTTAATGCAAGTATCACCAAGATATTCAAAATTGAAAGAGCAGTTATACAAGGGTGCCCATTGGTCCCTTACCTATTCCTTTTGATAAGATCAAAGAACTCAACAATATGGTCAAAGAAGCAAAGAGGCATGGAAAAATTAGAAGCATAATCCTCCCAAGAGGGGTAAATAACAAACCATGTTTCATTATGTTGTAATATCACAATAATAGTCAAAGGAGAGGAAGCAATTTTCCAAAATGTGGTAAATAAGCTTTATGTCTTTTACTTTTAAATGACCTTGGGCTAAATTAGGAAAATCTATTGCATATTGGTTCGATAAAATATTCAAATGGAAATGGGCCAATGAAGGGGACGCCTTTAAGCTTTTTAGGTTCCATTGGGCTTCAACCTAGACATTAAGGATATAGACGAGTTTTTATTGAAAAGATTAGAAGAAAGCTAAAATTCCAAAGCATGGTGCAATTGCTTTTAACCAAATGGGTGATAATTATCAATTTGGTCTTGGCATTAACTGTTTGGTTTTTCATTAGCATTTGGGGAAGTTTTTAAAAGTTTCGAGAAGATGCAAATCCCTTTTTCACACTTCTTCCAAGCAAGTGGTTAGCACCACACCATAACAAAGGTTTTGAACACATTGTTGTATTCAAAAGAGGTAGGAGGCCTAAGGTTAATTGACCCAAAGGAAGTTATTTCAACATTATTGTGTAATTGGGCATTGATTACATTAAAGCCAAGTGACTCAAACTTAAGAACATTGCTATGTTTTAAATTAGCATGGTGCAAACACACTTGTCACAAGAAATGGTCTTTTGATCTTAATTGGGTATAATCAAAGGCCATGTTTTTACAAGCCATGCTAAAAAATATGGGGTCAAATTATGAAAGCATGTAAACAAATGGTTATCCATCTTCAATTGATCCCTCCTCACTGAGTATACTCTATGAAAAATGTGAATTTGTGTTGGGATCTTCAAGTAGAAGTGGGAAATTTGTAGTTTCAATCATGAAAGCCCAAGTTTTTCACAAAACAAGGATGTGTATATGCAAAGGAGTTGTGGAATAAAGAAAGCAAATGCTTCCACTCATGTGAATTATTAAAATATAAGATTCATTTTGAGGAAGATGAATAAAATGTTTCATTGAAAATAGTGAACAACATAACTTTGGATAAAGCCTATCTAAAAACTAAAAAAACCCACACAAGGTTCAAGCAATAAAGAGTCATTAGCATCTATGATGACCTAGCAACTAACCCAAAGGTAATATTTTGCATTAGCAACAACTTTCTACACAAGATAGGTCTCACTAATCAAAGAAGGTTGGAGGTAACTCAAGAGGTCCAAACATATAATGCTAGTTACAAATCAAGATTGTTTCTATCTTTGGGTGTTGATGGATTGGTAAAGAAAAGTTGGTGAAATATTGTGTTAAGTAGGGAAAGAATTTGCTAATCAATCCAAATAACATGTTCAAATGTAATGTACATGAGAGGTGGGTGCACCTAATCCTAATAGACTTTAGATTGTATTGGAAAGACATATGGATGAAGAAGAGAGCCAAGAAAGATGTTAGATTTATCTTGTCTTTGTGACATTAGGCATTTGCAATCAACACATGGTGTGCCAAAGCAAACCAAAACATTCAAGTGGAATGTCTTTCTTGCAACATTGTAACCCCAAAATTTGTTGCCCATAGATTTTGGCAATGTCCAAAAGTGCAGAAAGCATAGGAGCTTGCCTTTACTTTCCTATATAACTTGAGGTATCCCTATCACAACCTTAAGAATTCAAAAGCCTTAAGTATAGAACAATGTAATTTGTTCAATAAAAGGAACTCTTTCCATAATGAATTTTCTTCAATTGTTTCCACCAACATAAAAATAATCAAAGCTATGCGTATGTAACTTCTAATACCTAGATATTTTTGTTCATTTTTAAAACCAAAGACTTGGGAGAATTTTGGAAAAAAAATTTTTGTAGCGCACAAATGACTTTGTTTTTTGGTTGTATTTTTTTTGTCAAATTATTGATATCACAAAATTGACCACCAAAAACAAAAAAACCTTGTTCATGAAGAAATTATATTTTCTTACAAAAAAAAAATTCCAAGATTTTTTTAAAAAATTCAGAAATGCAATGATTTGTAAGGATGTCAATCACTAGAAGTGATGAAAAAAATTTAGAAAATTGCCAAATTTCTATATATTTGGTCTTTTTTGTATGTGACCAAAAATAAATATTTGAATTTCATATTTGGCTCACATGCTAGTTGGCTAAATCTTCCTAGGAATAATCACCATTTTCTCTACATCTACTTATAGATGATCACCACTTTTTTTGCATTAAAAATTCCCTCAAAAAAACACTTAGCAAAGAGTGATTTTTCATACTCAAAACATTTGTTCCTTCCATATGTGTGCCCACCACAACACTTTGTCAATATCATGTCTTGGTTCAATTAAAAAACCTTAGCATGGTTTCATAACAATAAAAAACCTTGGTTTCATAACAATTGCAATTCATACATCAAACCTTGCAAATATGAACTTTAATGTACATCCAGTGGCATAAAAGAGTATCATAGGACAATTTGTATATAAAGTTTGCGTGATTTTTTTGGCACAAATTTTGTCATTTTTTTTTGAATTTTTTGAGTTTTACTAGTGCTTTTACACTCACTTATTTTGCCAAAATTTTAGTATCACAAAATTGCCCAATTTTTAAAAAAAAAGACCTTAAGACATATGGGTGCAATGTATCTAGTATCTAATATAGTCTCCAATGCAAGTCTGGGTGTGCCCATTCATTATTGATGGGCCAAAGCGAACAATCACCCACTAGCTGATCATATGAGATGGATGCTACATGGATAGGAAACAATTTTTTTCATTATATTCCTTCCCATAGTTAATCACAATGATTAGTTAAATACTAACCATTCACACTTATCTACTTACCTAGTAGCCACCAAGTGCCTTGCCTTACTAAGCATGATTCACAACTAGTTTTAAATCCATCTTTTTTTAGATTTTCGTTTGGAGTTTGTGTTTTAAGTCCATGGTAAGTTGATGTAAATTTTTCTTGATTTTGGGGTGCATTCACATATGTAATGTAAAGTGACATTGTTGATATTGTGGCATCCTAGTTGGCATGTGGTCATAACTTGGTGTTAAATGTGTGTGCTAGCTAACAGTAAATCTAGCCTCGAATTTAAATTTTACACTTTTTGGTTGATGTTATGTAGACCTAAGCAAAAAGGACCAAATAACTTGGTGTTACATAACATGGAGATGATTGTCGGGGTCTACTCCCATCATCCTTCCCACTTACCCCAAAAAGAAGAGGGAAAAAAAGAAGAAAGAAAACAATGGCTTTGGCTTGAATGACCATTTGTGTTAAAGCCCCAATCAAGGCCATAACACATAGCATGGCCCTCATGTGTGAATGTGCAAACTTTCTTGTGTGATTAACTTTCATGATCATTATCACCCTATGCCTTTTTCTCCCCCCAAAAAAAAACTCTACCAGCTATTTTGATGATAATTTATTTTTTTTGCTTGTCAATGATAACCCTAAAACCTTAAACCCTTGACACTATGTGTGGATATAATAATCACTTACATTATCGACCTACCTATGATACTTATGTATTTACATAGGTAATTATTTAAGTAATGTAAGATGGGAGTAAGAGGGTAGGGTACCAAGGTTGAACCTTGGTAACTCAGCTGTGGTTCATTCTTGACCAAGTCATAACCTTTTTTCCAATTGAATGGTGGGTGCGGGGTCACATAATCCAAAAGCACTTAGGTAGGATAGATAGGCCAATGAGCAAACATTTAAGAACTCAAACGAGGTCAAATCCTCACACATTGTCCTTTTGATTTTGAAGCTCAAAGAACATTTTAAACCTTCCACCTGGTGCTTCTAATGCTGCAAAAATCTCTCAATTCAGTAAAGGAATGAACAAGACATGGGGTGTTTAAGTGTAAGGGGTTTAATGTCTGATGATAGGTGACTTAAAACAAATTAGGATTTGAAGCTTAAGATCTTGGATGGTTCCATCTTTGTTTCTTGTAAAGCCCTAGTTCGCGCACCTATCAGGTGTTAAATCACTCAAAACAGACTAAAAATGAGGAAGATATGAGGCTGGAACTAGAGAGGGGTCTATAACTATTCTTTCAAAAAAATTGAAGCAAACTATAATTCATCCTCATCTTGTGTTTTTGCTCCTTTACTTCTGACCCTCAACAAACATTTGTACCCCATCAGTTTGCACATCCACTGACAATACACCCCTGAACTCAGAATTCACCCAACCCCTGAGGTTATGCGGTGTAATGCCTGACTGCCAGGGTTTTAGGGTTTAGGGTTTAGGGTCCCTGGCACTCAAATCTGGCTTTAAACCATCAATTAGAGTCAAATCTTGCACATAACCATGTGGGTGCTGGCAGAGCATCTGAGACCCCCAAAAAGTTCAATGGGGGTGAGAGGTATAAGCAATGATCCTTGAGGGTTTGGGTGCTTGAGGGTTTTGCTCATTTGTTCCCTTTAAAAAGAGAGTTAGATGGCAGGTCAAAACAAGGGGGAAAAAATGTTATCATGATGAGTAGTAAAAAATCCAAAGAGTATACAATCCACTCCAAAAGTACCTACATTGGATACATACATCATGTTTTTTTTGGGTCATTAGGGAGTTATGTTGATCCTTCTTTCTTTCTTTCTTTCAAGGAGTATGTGGCCTGTGCCATTAGCCCAAGTGTTACCACATTTTCAACTTATTTTTCCTTCCAAAACCTTGTTGTTTGGAATTTATTTGAATCTTCAGTGTCAAAAAATCACTTAAAAATCAATATCTCCCACATTTCTGAATCCAAATCTTACCAAATAAATTCCATTAAATCCTGCTCATCAAGATCTTTCCAACAATACCAGAGGCACATTCCAATTCCTCCGAAATTTTCAGCTAGTATTTAATTTAATTTAATTTAATTTTCAACGAAAGAATCATTCAATATTCCAGAACCTCCCTACACTGCAAGTCCAAATGCCATGAAACCAAAGCCAATGTACCCTTCCTCCTCAAGAGCTTTCCAAAGAGACCAAGAACACAATTTGAAGCATCCCAATTCAGTGGATCTCATAAGTACAAACAATATAAAACAAAACAAACAAACAACCTTTCTTCATAGATAGATGATGGAGTTAGGTTAAACACTTGATGTTATGGACTTTAGTGTTGAGTCCATTAATACCATATTAGTCATTTAAGACTTAAAACTTACTTATCATGAAGATTTTTTAATGTTAAACTAAAATTCACTTAACATTAAGCTATCGGGCCATCTAACATTGAATGCCAACTAGGATGCCACCTAGATTTTCATTTAACATTGATTTAACATCAAGTATGAATGTACCATTATAATCCTTCTTTCTTTCAAGGAGTACGATTGGGTGTGAGTGACAACATAACATGCGTCACAAACTAGTGTATCAATGGATGAGTCAGGACATGAGAAAATCTCGGAAGCTACCTTGCAAACTTTATGCAATATCATGATTGTCTGATGTATACATCAAGCAACATTTGATGGTTTTGTGTGATCTCAATTAGTAATGTGCCAGTTACCATTGATGTAAAAAAGTATGTGAGGGCTACTGATTGACCAATAAATTCACATGGGTCATTCGGCCTCTCATTGTGTTGGGTTGCTTACGTCACGGATGATTTACATCAAACCATAACCCACATAGGGGGTGTGTGTGGATGTACTTCTCGGATGTAGTAAATATGTGCACAATTCTATTTTATGGATCTTGAAGGTTATTTGATCTGGGTGAGTGGGTATATACCCAAGTTAGTTGATAACCGATGGGCAGATTCTAGTAATCGCACACAATACTGATATATATATATGTATCACTATACAAGGGCAGCTTCAACACCCAACTATTCAACGAATGATTAATTAATTAATTAATTTTGAAGATTCCATTGTCCAAATAAAATATTTCCCAAGACATTCCTAAAGGATTCTCCGTTTTCCCTTCACAAAAGTCTGTTCTTTGAGAAAAAAAAAAAAAGTATTTTTGAGAATTTCAGCACTTCTACAAATAATAATATAAGTATTGGAAGAAGCTGCCAAAGGTGATTATGGTATGTGATATGTGATATTGAAGTTAAATTACCTGATACTAGTACAAGTAATAATAGAGTTATCCATAAAGTCACCCTGTCTTCACCCTGTCTTTGGGCCTCCTTTCACCCCCAAAACCCCTCTTTCAGTGGTATCTGCTGAATCTCACCCTGTTTATGACCAAGCTCAGGGTTCTGGTGCTGTGTTTTCCTTAACTTTCCAGATAACTCTAATATATGTCATGTATTTCACTTCATTGAGAGAAACCCATTCCCATTTCAGAAAGAAAGGTGGCATGTTGGGTGGGAGCACTTTCTCCTTACTCCACAGATCACAAACAAAACCCCACAACGTCATTTGACAAGTGGCAGCTGGATCTTCTTCTTCTTCTTCTTCTTCATCATGGGCCAATATTAGGGGGGCATTTTCATGAAGCTGATGTAAAAGCTGATGCCTACTGGGGGAGACCAGCACTGAGAGTTCATGAGGAGGTGAGGCCACCCAACATCAATTCTAATAAGAACATTTAGCCTAGTGGGTCCACAATGTCGACAAATTTGCACGGTGAAAAAACCTTTCATGTGCAACTCAACTCAACTCAACTCAACTAAATTAAACTTTCATGGTGGTGGCAAGTTGGTCATGATGCCCTGATGCTCTCTTCATCATTTGCAATTGGTTTTATATGCTGCAGAGAACAAACTTAAACTTACTTCAGAGATGATTGGAGAGTATGCAAGAGGCAATCAGGGTGAACATTGTCATTTCTCTCTACTGTTGATCTTTGTATCTGTCTATCACCAGCTTTTCTAAAAGTCCATATATTCCCAAAGCTACTCTAAATAGCTGATGAAACTATATATACTTAACACCCACAATCTTTGAGCTCCAGCTACATGACCTGAAAGCTTGTAGCTGCTGCATGCAAAAAAAAAAGGGGGTCATGGTTTAGGGTTTAGTGATCTAGTTTTCTTTGGATGTAGTATATCTCTCTACTCCAGCTTCTCAGGGAGACTACTAGTGATCACCAAGGTCATCCTAGGCTAAGCTGTAAGAATTGAAACCTAACATAATTTATGAAATGGGTGCTTTTCATGCAATAGGATTTTATATAGTTTTAGAGGTTGTAGCACTCACTAAAATAAAATGTCTTGTAGTCTCATGAATTACATTCATGTCAAATTTTGGTATATAGAACATGTGTGATGTGGAAATGTCACCTAGACTTTTTTGGGCTAGTGTGAAAAATGGGATGTGGATTAGGCTCGACTACTTTATGGGAAGTTATCATCATTAGCTTAAATGGATTGGACCTTTCACATTTTGTTGGTTGGAGGTGGTAGATTGAGGGGTTTATGTTCTTGTGCAATATAAAGCGTGTGGGTTTTGTGCCAATGTGCAATGTGCTAATAAAGGTGATGTGGATTCAAAATCAATCGAATTGATTGTTGAACACTTTAAGGTTTTAAACTTTTGGCAAAGTCCACTAGTGACGATGATTTGTGGAGTTTTTGTCTTTACATTCATGAAGGATGTTGATGATGATGGTCCTATACTATGTGAGTTTCATTAAGGGTATTGTAAAATGGCTATGGTTTTCTTTTAATGGTTGGTAGTGGGTGGCTAGAAATTAAACAATGATGTCAAGAAGATGGCAATGGAAATAAAGGTGGATGGAACAAGATACATGGTGTGAAGGAAGAGGTGATAAAAGACAATTGAACATATTTCTATGCAAGGATATAGATATAAGTGTTTTTGGTGTTTTTTTTTTTGTGTGAAGCATTTGAAGTTCATAGTTTGTATCCTTTTCTTTTTTTTGTTGCATAGGATGCATGATTGTGTAAGGACAAATATAGATTCTTGTAAGTTGTTTTCCTTAATAGTGGCATGAGGGATGGAAATGAAAATCGAGTCTAAATCTACAGTTTGTTAGATCCCAATTATTTCTAAGAAAACATAAAGTGGGCTATGGGGTTTGGGATGATTGTTATTTTGTTTGTATGTGCTCATTTTTTATGTCCACAAGTTTAAGAATCGAATTTGCTTATTGGGGAATGGGGATGTTGTTGCTTAGGAAAATTTTATGTGAAAAAGGTAGTGCAAAATTAGAAAAGATAGACAATTTCTAGGTTTGGATTTGGAAATAGAGGGATGTTTATAGAGAGATTATGAGTAGAAGCTTTTCTTTTGAAAGCTTATAAATAGATTGGAAAAATTGGAATGAAACCTAAACAAGAAAACCAAAGAGATGGACAATGGAAAGTTTGATTCATCTCCATGTGGAAAGTATGTGGCGTTTGTAGTTGTTTATAAGTTATTTGACATCTGAACACTCATGTTAGTGCTACAAGTGGTTGATAGATGGCGGCGTTGTTGAGTTTCTTTGTAACAAAAAAATGTTATGTTCAATAAATACCAGACATTGTTTAAGTGTGATGTTATTGCCCACATGAGTTTCTATTTATTTCAAGTCCTTTAGTTTTTTGTTACAATGGGCACAACAAATGTGTTCCCAAGCTTGTTGGTTGTTATTTATGTTGACTTGTCTCACGATTAAGGGTTTGGTGTATATGTTTTGTATAATTTTATGCTACAAAGGTTGGTGGGCAAGATGTTGGTGTGGACCAAAAAAGGATTGTAGCCAAAAAAAAAAACAATAGGAAATCCTATAAGTGATTTATTCATACAAAGACACAACAAAAACACAAATAGAAACCATATACATTAAAAAATTATAATATAATAAGAACCTAAGTCTCCAAGTTTTTCCTATAGCTAGATATGTAGCCCTAAATAAATCAAAATGTAAGGTGGTCATGATGGATCAAATCCTTCTTGGAATTCTCTTTTTGAACATTGTGGATCACCAAGCTTGGTTTTCAAATTGTTCCTTTCCTACCCAATTTCTCCAAGCATCTCCCTTAAAACATAATCACATGGTTTAGATTCTTGAAATTTTATTTCTTTCCACAACTTACACAAACACCCTTTCTTTTGGAAACTCAAATGTGATATGCTACTAGATGTTTTTGTTCCCAATTTCCCAATTAAGTTTCCTCTTGAATTAAAACACAATGCAATTAATCACCAAAACTCTTAACTCTAAAAGGATGAGGCAAGATTTCTCACACATCACACACAACTACAACTTTCAAACAACTTGATTACAGATCTTTGACAAATCACCAACATATTCCCAAACATCCCTCGTAGCCAACCCATTCCCTAGTATTTTTCATCACCTCTCCACCACCATACCAATTACTTTATTTATGAACATTGTTTATAGATATTTAGGTTTTAACAACATAGTAAAAAAATATTGAAGAACCTAATCAATTATGGATTGCATTCTATTTTGCTTCATAAACATGTCCTATGATTACAATTTTTAAATGTCACACACAAAATAAGATCACAAAAAACTTAATTTTGCTCCAATCTCCCTTGTCCCTCAACACCATGGTAGTTTTCTTAAATCTTCCACCAAAATAACCTTCCCACCATGGCCAATTTAGTTTCATCAATTGCCAATTTCCCATTACCTTTCTCCTTTAAAAGAAAAACTCCACAACAGATAAAAACTAACATCACACACCACACACCAAAAGTTGACAACAATTCAAGTGCCTGCCACAAAATCCAACAAAAATGTTATCATTGTTGAAAACTTGCAAAACATCAACATAAGGAAAAAAAAAACATGCCTATTCTAAAAAAGAAAACATTCTTCTTTAAACCCTCTTGTTAACCACATTCACATCTTTTAGAACCAAAAGCAACCCACTAAAAGTGAAGGTACGTTTGATTACTCCTTCTTTCATCCATTAATACTCATTTTTAAGTCACATGATAAGTCATTAGTTTGAGGGTTCGTTAATACAAAGGGCTAAGTGCATTGTGTGTGAAAGTTTTATGCAAATACATTATCAAAATGTTTATGTTTGTGCGAATAATGTTATTAAAAAAATGTGCAATGATAATTAGGTAGCCATGACATTTCTATAAAAACAATAGCTAGGGATTATCTATTAATTTTTACTTTGTTAGGTCATTGATAATTCTTGTTGCGCATTCATGCAAATAGTAATTAGGATTAAGGATTGTTGTGAAAATGATGGAAATTCATAGGGGATCACGAGCATGGTGATTAATCATTGTTCTTTGTTTATGTTGATTCAATATTGTGCAACTATGTTTGGCTATATGCATGGTGTTAAAATCATGAAGGGATCTATGAGATAGAGAAAACTTACATTCCCATTAATTGTCTTGTGTTGCATGATGTCATTGTGTTATCACATGACAATTTGTGAAATATTCCATGTGACAATGTGTAACTTAATCAACTATGTCAGTTGGGAGTTTGTGTTCATTTGAAAAAAAGGTTAAAGGCTAAGATACCTATGCATTGAATCTAGATGCAAAACAAAATTGTTGTGAAAATATTGAAGATCATATGATGTCATTTTTTCAATAGAGGTTCAATGCCATATAAAATTAGTTCATATCACATTTGTGTGGGTATTGGCCAAGCATGCATATTAAAGGGAATATGAAATGGCCTTGTTGTCAATATATGAGTTTAAGGGGCATGAAAAAGAAATATTATCACAATAGAGTTCTAAAATCTATTGATCCAAACAACCATCCACATAGGATCTACATTTTTAAAGATTTTCCATTAGATTAAAAGGGAAACCTTGACACAAATCACGTGTGTAGAAAGACTCAAGTCATAATGTTGTGTAACACTAGTGTAATATTCCACATTTCTCTTTTCTAGGCTATTTCAATATAATAAGCAAACTGTTGGATTCATAGTCGTGAGAAAGTGATTATTCTTTGCCATTTCTTTTGGTGACATGTGTATCTTACATTGAAATGCATGAAACCACATAATTTGGGTGTTAGTTTGCTTGAATGGCTCAAAAATATTGTCCAAATATCGAGTTGGAATGTAATGAATATGTGAACAACTAATAATCACATGAAAACTAAGAAACAAAAATGAAAATCTTGTAATCCAAAGCGAGAAAATCAACAGTATATTGGTGGTGTTGTGGATATATTGTTTGAGGAAAAATAAATGTCCACAATACTAAACATTTGTGTTTGAAAACACAAAAACTTTGAAAAGGTTTCATCTAAATTGGATCAATTGGTATTTTCTAATAAAATGATATGTGTGCATCTTTTGAATACCTTATTGGTTGATTTACATGCAATAAACAACCCATAAGGTGTTAAAAGTGTAATGACATGTCACATTTTTTACCACCTAACAAAATACCTTAAATTTTATATGGATTGGGGGCCACCACCTCTCATTGTATTTGGCATTGTATGTATTAATGATTTATATGATTTTTAATGGAAGTTAAATATAAAACGATGATAATAATATAATTTATTGAATGGTCACATAGGGAACAACCACGATTTAATAATGTTTTGGTATTTTTTAATACAACAATACATGTTCATTTTTAAGACATTAAAATAACCTTACACTCATTTACCTTACACATGTGTCATGAACCAAAACCAAGTGTTATTGGAAAAATATATTTTGATGTAATGACTAATCACCACCTAATTTTTTTTGTTGGTCACCAATTTTTTTGCCCATGATATTTCTAGCTTGAAGTTTACACTATTCGCTTCAACTTAATTGTAATGTTTAAATTGAAACCAAATTGTATTCTCCTTAGTAGATGCCCAACCCCATTATAATTGATCACTTCAAAATAAAACATCCTTTATTTACAACCTAAGTATCTCCTAACAAATTGAAGTTTAATTTTTTTTTACATGTACCATAATTTAAAACATCATATTTTAGTGTTTTTAGTGTACCAATATCTTAATCATTTTTTGTTATGTTGGGCATGAAAATATTTCATGAGAATAAGGAATCAAGTGACAAAAGTAAAAAAAATTCAACACTACAAAAAAATGAAACATGAATTTTCTTTTTGCTTCAAAATTAGTACAAAAAAAATTTGATTTTCAGTTTTACTATCCATGATGCAAAGCACCCTAATGACCTCCTTTTATGCCCTATCATTATTATCTTTGACAATGTAATGTAATAGCACTACCATTACTATCCCTAGCAATAAAATGTAACATACAATTATAACCTTAGATAATGAAACTCCTTATTTTTTAAAAATTTCATGTTCATTTTGGTTGACTGTGGATAACCTCCAACTAGGTATAAAATGAAAAATTAAAAACCATATTGGTGCCCAACACTATATATTTCACATATAACTTTATTTTGTTGATTATGAAATGTCACCAAAATATGAATTTTAAATTTTTGCAATTGAGTTGTTAATCCACATTTGTTATGTATTCATATTCTCAATTTAATTTCAACTTTCACCAATTAGGGTGAAATTAATAAATTGTGATCTTTGAATAAGGGTGAAGTAATATTATAACGACAATTTATTTGATAAAAAAACATTTTTGACCAACAAGTGATTCTTGAATAAAATAGGATTTTTCAAAATGAAAAAGAGGAAATAAGACTAAGTAACCAAGGCTCCTTCCTCACTCTTCCATAGAAATCAACCTATTAGATCCAAGGATATGGAAATCTAGCAATAAACACCATAGCATTTTATAAGTTTTGTTCTAGAAATGATTGCCAAATACATAATTGGATACCTTACCTTAAGGTCAATTTCGTCATTAAATAATCCTCAAAATAGTGAAATGAAATTTTGTGAAAATATGAAGTTGACATGATGAAAATATCATAATTATCATAGGCTACATTCTGAATGGTTTCATTGCTCATATAACAACATTATAGTAGATGATGGAAAATATATAATTTCAAAATTTAAAAGCAAATTCATTTTTTGAAAAAAATAAAAATTGTTTCATCAACATGGAAACTAACCCTAGGCTATGGTATATGAGAGTTCAATATTTTGACATGATTTGAAAGTTTGAACCAATACTATGCATGTGTATGGTTTAGGATATGCACATCATGTGAGCATAAATGTAATAGGGAAAGTTACTTAAACCTAATGCAAGTGTATAAAACCCCATTCACATTTGTGAAAAATTATAATTGTTGAAAGGTGATTTGATGTTGTGTAAAATTGTTTTAAGGTTAAATTTAAAGCTTCAAAATAAATAAAACAAGGAAAAAAAAGTGCATGATGTTTAGGCATGATTTTATTTCATGTTAAGTGCTTCACCTATTTTTGTCTTTGAAGACGAAATGCACAATGATTCCAAAATCAAACATGAATTTGTGATGCATAATGAATGCATTGAATTGGAACATTACAAAGTGTTAATGTGGGTATTAGGGTTGAATCTTAGCACATTAATAGTTTACATATGCCCAAAAACTATTGACATTAGCTTGTAATGTATATGATAACAACTTTCATTGCTTTCATATACTGAATCTGTATAATGGAATTTAATGCATGAGGATAAGTGTAAATGTAATGAATATGGCTACGTTTGTGTACATTATCAATGACCATTTACACTTATGCTCACAACACTAGTTTGAGTTTTGAAATTTAATTCAACCAATATGTTCATTGTGCTTCAAAATTTATTAATGTGATTATAATTAATTATATGGACTAGAAAATAATTGTTTCTTATAGGGACCTAATAGAACATATTTTTTAGGTGAAAAATAATAGGATATTTCTAAGCTAAAATGGTCCAATTTTGACCAAAATTTGAATCCCTAATTGTACTTTTCATAGTATATTTGTTATAAGCAAAATTTCTAAAGTTGTGAATTTGTAAAACATTCATCTTTTCCAAAAAACAATCACATTTAACCATGCATGTAATATAAATAAGGTTACAATTTTCATGAAGAAAATGTTAATAATTCTACAAAATCATAACATGAGGAACTTTGTGATTTCCATTGACTTTTTGTGTCATTAACAATTCATAAAACTTTCATATGATGTTGAAATAGTTAAAGGAACTCATTTTGAATTGCAAGTCATATTAATGAGTTTTGGGAAAAAAGGGTGTTATTTCATTACAAACCGTGATTATAGTGAGTACATTTTCAACTTTTATAAAGACTATAACATTGAAACTTGTTTATGGTTTAAAATCCACCATTTGATGTAAAACATTCAATTTCAAATTATTACATTTTTGTATCACACCAAATTATATACGAATCAAATGATTGAGTCCCTTTTCATAAAACTAATTTTTTTTGACATTAAACACATTTTAATCCATAAAGGTGCAAATTCATGACCTTGCAATGTCCAAAAATGGACACTTTTGCTTACATGATACAAACACACAACAAGTCAATTTTCCATAGTAAAAATACTTATAAAAAAAGAGGTAGCTACATTACCTAATGTAAATTCTTGTAATGTAACACACCTCATTAGATTTAAAGCTACTAGTAAAGATAAGTCAATTGTCAAAATATTTTAATAGTCAATGGGTTATTAAATCTAAAAACAAAGAAATGCAAAACTACTATATTTAGATTTTTGGGAGATAAGTTTTATAGTAGTTCGGAAACCTAAGTAAAAGTTTACTAGAACAAATAATACTCAATTCAAGTTACTATGATGGAGTTATGCCCTTAGTTTGAGGTTATTGTAGTCTCTAACAAAGAATCTAGGAAAATCATTTAACATTTGAATTAAGAGTTAATTTTTGACTAGTTAATGAATTGAACAAAATATTAGGACTTGCACTAGGTAAGCTACCTAATAGACATTCATATGTAAAAAATCCCATGGTGATTTGAGTTATGGACAAAGAAATGCAAATGTTAATTAAATTTTCCAATAATCTTTAATAATCATTTTAATAACAATGACTCCAATAGTTATTGTTTAGTAGTTTTATTCATATTAAAAAATATTAAACAAAGTAACTTCAACACCTACTTGTCTTTAGCTAAACTACATTTCAATAGTGAGAGTAAGACAAAAAATGAAAGTATAAACCATTGTTTTTCACATTTGTTTTGCAACTACAAATTACAAAGTTATTGACATGCTACAATATTAGTTTAATATCATTACTACAACCTTTGTTTAAGTATAATCTACACACACACATACACTCACACACATTACAAAGCTGTTGAAGATACACCATAATATTTTAACATTATGAATTTAGCTTTTATTTAGGTTTGATTTACTCTATCACACACACACACACACACCCAACTTTAATTGTAAATCTGAACATGCATTTTCTATCCAATCCCAACTCTCTCATATCAATTCATACACAAAACAACCCTTTAAATAGTCAAAAAGTTGCTTTACTTACCTCCCACAAAAGTGGCAATCATAACCACTTAATCACTTAAAATTCTTCCAAAGTCAACCAAGATCATATTTTAGTGGCAAAACTCAAATCACCTAACATCACTTAACACATTCTTTTAGAACATTGACTAGATAATGAAAGCAAATCAATCATCATCTAAAATAGTGGAAATAATGGTTTTTCACCCACTCCCATCTTCTAATGGTTATTTTGAATTAATGGAATATTGTAATAAATAGTAAAAACTAGTAAATTATTTGATAATCTTGACTTTAACATGATTTTTTTACAAGTTTTTATGGGCACGTTGCTAATTCAGAGACATTATATTGTATATAAAAAAGAAAGAATACATGACACCTTTAATGTTAACATATGTATTATGCAATTACAATGGACAACAGATGCAAGAATATTGTTCACAAGGAAGTAACATTGCCATAGAAGGTTTAAATAATTTTCTCAAATAATGAGGGAACTTTTAAGGAAAATTACTTAATTCAATCAACATAAAAAACTCATTGTTCACTAATCATAATGAAAATTATTGTTCATGGAAATTTCATTACTCTACAACTAGTTGTTCGATGCAACTAATGTGTACTATGATACATCTATTCCATGGAAATATGGGGCATGTAAAAAATAAAATGCCATGTAAAAAAGTCATGAAGTTTTTATTGTAGTCATATATTAGTTACAAAATGAACCCCTATATAGTTTGAATATGGCTCATATATATATGATTATAGTTGTTGTATTTTGACTTTGTGAACAAATTGCACAAAACTTGTTGGATGCAACTACCATACAATTAGCATATGGCCTTGACATGTATGATCATGCCACATATATGCATTCGTATTATGGCAATTGCTAATTAGCAACATGGCAATGTTTAGTTGGCATATCTAATTTTTTTACAATTAGTTTTCAACTATGTTTTTCTCTATGTTACAACTAATTATGTCAATACGTGTTTACTATATGAAGACTATTACTTCACTGTTGTAGGATTTTAATTAAATTGTGGCATCACTAGTCATCAACTATGTTCCAACCTAGAATAAATATCACATCAACTACAAATTATATAATGCATTGAAAGTGTAGTTTTGAAGTGAAATTGAAGCAATGAATACATCATCTTGTACATGCATATCTTCCATAATAAAACTCAATTTCTTCTAGTTTGAATTACAAAAAATTATCCCTATTAAAATCAAATTACCATGCAACTAAATGTTCATTATAATTGATGTACAACTCAAATTCAACTACCCATGCAAATTTGAAATTAAAAATTTGCACAAGATATGCAAAGGCATGTGACACATGGTTGTAGCTCTTGGTAGATTCTAGGACTTTCATCTCTATTTATTATGGATTTATGGTTAATGTTAATAAAATATAAAGGATGAATAAGTACATGATTGTCTTTTTAAATTTTAAGCTTGTTGATTTTTTGTGAGACAACTAAGAGACATGCACATAACATTCTTTTACATTTTTGGTTGTTAGTTTAGAGAATGAAACATTTGAGTTAAGAAAATAGAAATTTTATTTTCATTTAGATAACATGGAGTGAAAACATTTGATATTTTTTCTTTTTGTTTTCATTGATTGAAACAATCAAAGTTTTATTCTTGATGTTTCTATAAAATTATAAAAGCTTCTAGTTTTGGGTGTAATGAATTGAGATATTCAAGTTTAATACTCATGTTGTTTGGTGCATTTGCAATATCATTCATTATTCATGTGCATAAGAATATTATGTTGTTAAGTTGTTAAATCTTTATGTAATTAACATGAATTATTGATTGTGAATTTTAATTGTGCATGTCCCAAAACATTGAAGTTCAAATAAACTTTTATGTTAAAACAACAAAGGTGAAAGTAAGTTTACATTTACATGTGAGGAAATTCAAAACCAATATTGCATTCCAATTTTGCTTAAATGACAACTTACTTTGAATTTAAATGATAAAGCTTGTAATTTGATGACTATGATATGTTGTTTATAGTACGTTTCAATAACAAAGTAATGACGACATTATATATATGTTGCTTGTTGGTTATATTATAGATGCAGAAGATTTTTACATAAATTTAGAATGTGAACAATAAATTATTTTTCATAGTGCTATGAAATTATTTGTACATTTATCGGGTAGCATCATTTCACAATTGGCAACTACCAAATATAGCTTAATTGTTTAATAGAAACAAGGTGAACCTTTTAGCATTGAATGAATTGAAGTGATGAGCTCATTTATAGCTTGCAATCTTAGTTTTTTTGTGTGGAGCTCCAAGTGCCAAGGTTTTGGGGCGGGGGGGGGGGGGGGGGGGGGGGTGGGGTTGTCTTCTTGTTTTCTTTGTCTTTTTTACATCCACATAATATCTCATCAATTATGAAAACACACACACAAAGTATAAAATAAATA
>Ga0116227_10007443_pt1 | contig 21349 bp, 24 predicted proteins | sample S1TSphgellanicum_FD_89693 | JGI IMG/M metagenome (GOLD analysis project Ga0116227, IMG submission 89693) | Host-associated microbial communities from peat moss isolated from Minnesota, USA - S1T2_Fb - Sphagnum magellanicum MG | ecosystem: Host-associated > Plants > Peat moss > Unclassified...
CGGGGGTGTAGGTGGCTGTCTCCCATCCGCGCGGGGGGGGGGAAAGGCGGGCGGCGGAAGGGGGGGTTGCTTCTGAGGAGGGGGGGTGGGGGGGGTGGGGGGGGGGGGGGGGTTGGTGGGAGGACCATAGAACATCCCACATGGATGAGGCTTCCATATGGGTTCCAATTCAGACCTGTTTGGCTTAAATATCTTGGTGGGTGGTCCCCCTTATATATTGCCCATGGACCCTACCCAAAAAACACATCCCCACCCCCTTTGGTTACAATCTAACATTCCACCCTTGCTTTACCCCCATTTTTAAAATAAAATTCTTTAAAAAAAACACTTTGTTGTTAGCTAAAGCATGCGCTACTGAGAGGCTTTTTTTGATCTTTCCTAAGCCAAAGGTACTTTATTGAAAATGTTTTTAAACAATTTTTTTTCCCTTCAAGGTGGACCCTACATTATTCTAATAGTAAGCCTTTAAAGGTGGGATCATTGGCCCATACAATTATTATTTTTCAACCCATATGCTCAATTGCATGTGGATTGCATTATTTAGGCTTTCCAAGTTTTCCTCGACATTGTAAGTTGTAGGCGTTTGCCTTCACCTTAAATTTGAATATTATTGTGTTGTGAAAAATGCTTGCAACAAATATGTAATGTAGTAGTACCTTAGCCATTTCAACAGATGTTTGTTGAATGATTAATTGATTTTGAAATATTCATTTCAACGAACGCAATATTACTAAAGATTCAATATTTTCGTTCACAATATTTTCTGATTTGGAAGATATACAATTTCAACATTTCAACATTTTCAAAAAATATATAATTGATCTCGAACTGGCCAAGGTACTAGGGTATTATAGATGGGCATTTTGCTCCACCCACATGCATGTGCATTGTGCTCAATTGTATAACCTTTTTGCCTTAATTCTAGATTAAATTCCAGTGGGGACTTAGCACTACAATTTTCTTTGGTCCCCAAAACCCACCAAATAAAAGAAAAGAAAAAGTAATTTCAACTTTCTTTAGTTTAAATGCTAGGGCAAATTTTGGTTTCCAACATGTTTTGGTCCTACTAGTCCTACTAGGGAGCAGGTTCTCCCAATGACTTGCTGGAACCGGAATCCAACTTGGGCAACCCGCTCTCTAACACTGTGGGTACAGAAAAAGAGTTAGGAAAAAAATGAATTGGAGGATTCTCTTTCTTTAATGTAAATTCGAGTTTAAAATGCCCAAAAAATAGAAAAAATAGCCTAATTTTTGAAAGCACAAAATTGGAAAATAAACACTATAGTCTAATATTAAAAAAATCACAACAAAGAATTCTAAATAACATAAATGATCGGTTCTAATATTTGTACTTGCCATTAGCTGGTGAAAAGTCCATCAGGCCTTCTTATAAATATTGGGGTACACTTACAATCTATTTTTTTCTTTGCAAAAATTTCCAGGTGACAAATCAATCAGGTGACAGTCAGGGGTTTTTTTTTTTTTCCCGATTTTGTGATGTAGCTAAACTAGCTATTAGCCACAAGAAAACTTAGCCAAATTTGGCTATAGACTAGGTATGAAGTAAAAAATTTAAAATTGTCCACATTTTTGGCTACCTGCTAGCACCCATTAGAGAAATCTGGCCATTTATATGTTAAAAGAAAACCAAAAAAACCCTCAGTCCTCTTGTGACATAGCCAAAAATATAATCTCCTGACATAAACATATGATGACATAGCCAAAATTATAATATGTTTCTAGCCACAATGTGCAATAATTTGCCTCAAATTCTAGGAAAACAATTATACCACATCAAGCATCCTGAGTTCTTGTTGCAAATTCTTGAAGCAATGGTCCTGAAGTAAAAAAACAAGCCCTTAGAATTTCTCACAAGATAGTGATGCCTTAAAAAAGATCTATACTTCACCAACATTCAAAAATTGCACAAATAATAACTATGTACAAGCTTCTACTATTGTTGCAGTAGAGACTGCTCCTTTTACAACAAAAGTCAAGCATCCTGCCTTGGACGAGAATGAGGAGAAAAGATCCACAACAGTTTGCAGCAAAATCTCCATGAGACACAGCAGCGTACTCGACACTGAAAGAAGAACCAAGGGATGAATGAAGATGGAGCTGCTGTGGCATTTGACAATCCTTAAAAAAAGTATCTAGATGAAGAATTACTTCCACCTTCCCACTTCTATAACAAATCCTCTAGAAATCATTTATCAGCCAACTTTACTCCTCTACGCCTTCCCACTCAAAACCACTAAATCCCCAACTTTGTAACCTATTCCATTGAATACAACAAAGGACATCTTCTCAGTGTCCACATGGAAAAATTGTTTTGTGTTGTTGTTGAGTATTCCTTCCTTTCTCCAATACTTCAGCAAGTATTCTTTCATTAAAAGGGACATAATTTTGGACCTGTTCCCTTGTTTCCAACCCATATAGACACCTTTTGTTTCTAGTAGCCCCTTGCATGGGCAAGCTCGCAGCACATGTTTTAGCCTCCATAGCCTCCAGGCTTTTGCTTTTGAGTTCACCACTTAAACACCTTGTTCATGGGATGAAAGACACTGGTTCAAGCCTACACATGTGTGATGAATTGTCACATAGTAAGTTTTCATTAACTAAAATCATAACTAATAGATGCAAGCATGTTTATTTGGACAAGAAAGCAAATCAAATTTTTTTTGCAGAAATCTAAACAAAAATGTAAATATGTACATATAATGTTTTTCATATGAGAAGTGGTTAAAGTAAAACCACCTTCAATTTGGCCATATCTTTGTGTGGATGTCATGAGATACCAATGTAAATCATGAATCGCATGTTGAGGAGGGAACAAACCATCTTCATCTACTTGTAGTTGCTTGTAAATGGTGGTAAATGCCACCCTTGAATGGGAAGTAGAATATTTCATCTCATTGCTTTTCTGGTTTGTCTTGATGTCCAAATAACTTGATATTTTTCTCTCATACTTGAACACCGAAATATGTCATGTGAACCATGGTGCTTGATGTCATCAATCATTTCACCATTTCCTGTACAACCACAGTAGTGAGTTTTTGAAACCTTAAAAATTATTAACCCTAGTGCGAAAAAAAGAAATTTTAATGCATAAACCATGGAGATGACCAAAATTGTTCAACACTGAAAGGAGAGCTTTGGAGTAACTTACTTGCAACATGCTCCAAGATAAGCCATTTGGACCTAGGTATTCTTCCCATCATACCCTCCAAGATGCAAGCAACTCTCGAGCAACAAGCATGGACTCCTCAATCCAACCATTGTGCAATTGTGATAGAAGAATGGTTGGGAAATTTCTATCAAAAAAATTCCCATTGTGCATGATGGTTCATCTTTGTTGAATCCCATGCGATTTAAGACATAAGGCAAACAAAAAGAGAAAAAGTGTGTACTCTATTTGCCTTCCAATATCCTAACTGGTCTCTTATATGCATTGGTCACCTTGATCCCACATTGGAAGGCCTTTTTGATGTTACTTCTACCAAGGCATTTTTTAGGTCGACCTCTTGTCCATGGCATGCATCCTTTAGAATTTTCACATACTTCTTGAAAATGCATAATGGAAGAATGTGCATGCAACCATACACAAGATCACATGACAAGTCAAATTCATAGAGTTTAAACAAATGCCAGAGTTGTGATTTTGCAGTAACACATCTATTTCTACCAATTTGAGGTGCAACTTCTTCCACCTCTAGAAGAATACTCTCATTGCTCTGTTGTGGAGGTGAGAATTTGGCTTGACGCCTATTATCTGGATAGACAACTTGTCTACCATGAACTGTTTGCACCATGTGGTCTCACCTACATGCATGGTATCCACCATCCTTGAATCCTCCAACCTTGCATTGTGCAGGATGGTCACATGTCCACATCATCAACATCGCATGGAGTTTGACATTTTGATCTTCATTACTAGTTGCTGGTAATTGAGAGGATATCAGACAAGAAAGGTAATTATAAACAATGTCAAAGCCATCCAGAAACGCAGATTCAAGTTCTTGAATGAGTTCAAGGAAGACAATCAAAATCTGCTCCTCCATATGCTTGAAAATCTTATGAAATGAAGTAAGGATAAAAAGAACAGGCATCAGCCCCACCCCCATCTGCTTCCCAACATTCAAGACTTCAATGTCAACTACCCATGTGTCTTTGTACTTTGTAGTTGCTAATAGAAATCCATTCCAGTGTGCAACCAAAGTGAAATTGCGGGATCCTCCTGTAGTAATCAGCAAAAAATTCTAGCAACTTACTAATGGGAATTATGCCCTTGATAAAAAAAAGGCCTTGCTACAAACAAACCAATAGGGGGAAAAAATGGGCTAGTTGCAAACATACTAGTGGGTATAAAAAACAAAAAAACTAGTCGGGAGAAAAGACAAAACAATGGGTAGAAAAACAAACCAGCACGAACAGAAAACAAACAAATCAATGGGCAGAAAAAAAACATACCAGTGGGTAGAAAAACAATCCATTGCGTAGAAAAAACATTCAATGGGCTGAAAAAACATACTAATTGACAGAAAAACAAACCATCGGGCAAAAACAGTAAACATACTAATAGGCAAGAAAAAAAACTAGTGGGCAAAAAAAACAAAACAGTGAATAGAAAAACATAACAGTGGGCAAAAAAACAAACCATTGGGCAAAAAACAAACAAACCAGTGGGCAGAAAAAAAACCAATGGCCAAAAAAACAACCAATGGGCAGAAAAACAAACCAGTGGATAGAGAAAACAAACTAGTGCGCAAAAAAAAGCCAGTGGACAGAAAAAACAAACGAATGGGCAGAAAAAACAAACTAGTGGGCCAAAAAAAAACCAGTGGGTAGAAAAAACCATTTGGATTAAGTCATGTACACATACTTCCTTAGTTTGTTTTGCACAAACAATCAAGGTTGAGCATTTTCAGCAACAGAATTTGTATTGTTGGGTTGATACATCCCAACCTTGAATAATTTCCATGTAAGGATTTGGAACAGCTCGATAGATGCTCTTGCAATTGTTGTTAGTGCATATCACAAGTAATTCCCATTGGGCATTTGGGTCCCAAAATGCTTGGTAAGCCCTCATTTTTGTTCCATCCCAAAATTCAAAAATGTTTTCTGATTGAAAGCTTGGTGTCTTACCAAGCCATCTTCCCCATTGACGCCACAATTCCAGTGACTCAAGACAATGACTCGAGCTCTTGCATAAACTTGCAAGTTGACTACCAATTGGCAAATAATCAATTACAAGTACATATTTCCGAAACCTTCCACACAGGGGGTATTTCTCACAGCACAAGGTGCAATTTGGTTGAAGTCTCGAACCCCTGCCACATCCACACTTGATGACATTTGGGCCTTCATAATGATCCTCTGAGCTTGGAGATAGTAAAGTTGGAGGATGGGGATTACCATCATTCCCAGTGCATAGTCACCACCTTATAGGTGAGGATATGCCAAGTTTGACATAGATTTGGGATAGTTGGTCCCATGAGGCTAGTCCATTGATTGGAATTGAGTTCATACCTACATTGAAAAATTCAAACAGAGCATGTGAAAAATTGGAAGAGACGTTTAGAAACAATCTTAATACACCATGATGACATTACATGATATCATATCATATCAAGTAAAAACATTAATGTTACCTACCTGCTTTGACAAGTAGTTGACCAAAACCAAGGTTTGCATGACTGGCCATGCCATCGATTGTGGCTGCCTGATCATTTTTGCTATTGCCCAAAAATTCTTGCAAGAATTTTTTCTTGAATAGAGATGGACACTTTGCCAAAGTCCATATTAGATTGGAGACCAATCACCTGCGCCTCATTGCTTCTTCCAACGTACAATGAGGCTGCTGCATTGGCAAGGGAATAATTTTGTCACAAAACCCAGCACCTTCCACAAAGTCGCCAATGGATGCTTCTCTCTTTACAAACCCCATCTCCCCAAACATTGTTTCATGTTCACTACTTTCACTTAGATGGTCGTCATCAACATAAGCTCCCCACAACTCCTTGTTACATGGCCACTTTGAGCGGCGCGGTCCAAAGAGGCTGCAACAACAACTGGTAGGAGCTGCTGGCGCATGAGAATAGCTCATGATCAGATTATGCTAACTACTAACAACACCAGCAGCACCCCAATATATAACAACTTGTTGAAAAAGCACTATCGCTTCCCACCTTGCCTTCCGGCTCTACCGTCCTTGGTCTTCATTGTCATCTTCTGCTGGATGGGAGACAAAGCATGCGTTCGACATTGCCATCAACATAGAGCAGGCGGCTAGGAGGTTAGACGGGATGCCTGTTTACACCATCAGCAACTCTTCAAAGGAATGTGTGTTGGTTTCGAATTTGAAGAGTTCAAAGTTCTTGGGATTTTTTTGTTTTAGAGAAGCAGACGTCAATGCTCTTCTTGCTCAGGTTTTCCTTACTACTAACAGAACTTGAGATTATTTTACCAGTCTATTCCACTGTGATGCAAATCAAGGATCGAGAACCTATTTTAGGTTGTGGAGCCAACTTTTGTGTATGAACTTGAGAATTTATGGAGCAATAACAGTACTCTCAGGCAGAGTCTGGCTTTACTAAGATATTTAGCAATTCCAACATGATTGATTGTCACAGCTGTCTTATGAAAATTGCAACAACAACCACTGCTTGAACTCTAGGAAATCATGATGGTCAAACTAAGATTGGCAACTTTTTTTTGTGCACTTGCCCTTTGTTACACTCTTAAGCTGATGTGGCGCAAGTGACTCACTGATATAACATGTGTTTTGGCTTTGTGGGCAGGTTGGTAGGGTTGAGGATTTGCACAAGATGACAGAGGTAACAATTCTTTCTACCCTTCCACCCAATGTTGTATAAAGCCCCAATTGAGTATCTTGGTCTGGAGTCTCCCTTGGAATATTGCCTTTGCTATATGCCATCAGTAATGTTTATTTCAATCTAATCCAATTCTGCTTCTGAGATCTGTTCCATCTTTGACATACTTTCAAAAAAAGTGAAGAATAACCAAAAAGAGCCACATCTATGCAAAGTAGTGCAAGTCAGTGCTTAACTTGCCATTGTTCTGATGATACAGCAGATTGCAGAAATTAAAACAAAACAACCAACCCTGTCAGTGAATGATAAAAAAAATTCTGGGGTCTTTGCGGGTCTTTGCAGAGCAATGAGGAAAGATGAGTTGGGGAGCTATAGTGTTCATTCCACCAGGGATGGATGCTTTGAAACATCTATGCAAAAGGCACAGTTGGAGTAGGATAACATCTTCATTTTGTGTTCCAAAGTGGACTCAATAATTTTTGCCTTTCAATCCAATACCAAAACCACTGTGATTAAGACCACCGTGACTTAATAAGATGAGTTTGTCTAGCAGGTCCCTTGTTTATTGTGGTGTAAAGAATTGTCGTAATAATGTACCAGTGTGTATAATTTGACATTCAGGGAGCTCAAAGGGTAAGGAAGAGCTGAATAACCTACATGATGTGTGAATGTATTTTCCTTGCCTGTAGGAGTGCATGATCACACTTGGAATGCAACTATTTTGCATCACTCAACTTGAGAATGGGAGGTGTTCCAGCAGCTTCAGTGAGTCCAGGCTTTGTTATTCATTTGGTGACGCAAATACATGAAAAGAATCAAGTTATTGAATTGCTGGAAATGAAAGGACACAAAGGAACACAACTCAAAATGGAACTCCCAAGATGTTTTTTCAAAATAAAACCCAGAAATAAATAGATTTTTTTCTTCATGGGTATATGCTGAACCCTAAATTGAAATTCATTGGCAGGTGTTTTTCAAAAGATTTTGGACAGGTGTGAAAAAATGTGCTAACTGAAATACACCAGTGTCAAAAAAAAACTTATGAAATGTATGTCAAGAAACAGAAAACATGTGTTTTTACCTGTGCCCTAATGGCCAGGGCGCAGGGGATAAAAAACTGACCAAAATTTGAGTGACCACTGAGGGAAACTTCAGGTTATTCTTGAATCCTGTCACCAAAAAAGGAGGGGATAACCTAAACAGTAAACCCCTTATGGCTTGTTTCATTATACCAACATCAAGCTTGCTGCAATGTCTACAGCAAACTATGTATTACAATGGTTATAAACATCGTCATACTCCTATCCTAGGCTATGTCCAAACTACCCACTACGGACTTCAGGGGATCAGAACGCTCCTGGCTTCCTCTCAAGAGCCCACTGGTCCCATGGAATGTTTACAAATAAACACTTACATTATACACCCACACCCTTTCCACCAGAATCACTCAAGAAAAGATTTGAACAGAGAGATGAATTGATCCCAGAATGTGCTAATTACAGAGCAATAATTTGAAGAACCATTCTTAACTATTGTTGGGTTCCTATCACACTGCGATTCTTCTCCAAGTACTCGGAGATTTGTTTCATATAAGAGTTGCAGTTCTATCAGTTTCCAATGAATCCAATGTATATCTCCTATGAAAACTGTTCATACAATGGAAACTGTAATATGTCTTGGAATTCCAACTGGAATGTTGCAATTTGACTGATGTTCTCTTACAAAGTTTGAACCCTAAGTTTTGTTTATTGGTAGCTGTTGTGGCTTTTACACTTTTCAGTGTTCTTTCTTTGAGTTTCCATTCGCTCTCATAAATATGAGTCTCTCACATCTCATCTAGTATTCATTACTGAACTCAATTTTAAATTCAAGATCTGCTGCAACTTTGTCTTATAGAATGGTCAAGCCCGTGCCCTTTATGTTCGGTAAACTGCCAGCAAGCCCATTAGCAAGCTAAGGCAACTCACACTCAACATAATGGGCAAGGGTGACACCATTTCATGACTTTTAAGGTCTGGGGTGGTCAATTCAATGATTTTTAAGAAGATTCATGTTTTACAGACATTTTGGTCATTATTATGAGTGTATGATCATCATACCACAAGATTACATCATGTAATGTGGTAAAAACAAATGACATAATCTGCCACCTTAATGTTTGGTGACATGGACTATCAAATATGACCTTACCACCAGCAGATTTGAAGATTTCACAACTACAGAACCTTGACTCGAACATGGGCCAAACTTGTACTCATGAACATCAACAAGATGACAGTGAATGAATGTTAAATAGCTTTGTATGAAGGTGATTAGCACAGAAGGGCATGGAGCTTAAGGTAGCAGCTGTAACATACAAGAAGATGGCCTCAGAATCATGTGAAGTAACCATGGCAGCTGGAATGAAGTGCAAGTCTGCTAGTAGCTCACTGCCATTCTCAGGTGGATCCACCAAGATGATTCAAATTCCTCCACCTTCTTCTATCCCTCTGCTCCCTTTTCAACAGAGGTGGAGATTCCATGCAGGCAGACACCTAGATGGTTCCAGTCACCTTTTTCTGGGTTAGTGTGCTATCCAAGCAATAACAGACTGCAATTTCCCACACACAAAACTTAATCCACTCCAACACGAAGTCAGATGGCCTAGAATGTCAATCTGCAAGAATTGCACATAATCAAGGAAATGAAATAGTCTACAAACATTAGCTCAGGAAAGCCAATATTCACCCATGCCATCAAACAACATACTTCACAGGTTATAGCCAGTTATTCTCTAAACCGCAAACACAGCACCTCATAATATACCTCTTCTAGCTACTTGCAGTGCTATCGACCCTGCACTCTAGGATTTTGTCAGTGGAATGTAGCGAGGGTCCTGAACAGGTGGGCTAGCTTCCATTTCCAGCAGGACCAGGAAGACCCACATCACCAGCAGAGAATGCAGGAAAGAATCAATGTTCCAGTTTCTTCTACATCATGCTCACTCTCTGCTCAAACAATCCTTGAAATCAACACTCTAAAATATATGTGGTTTTATTAATAAGCACAAAAGGCCCCAAAAGTAAATAGTATTTTCAAAGAGAGGCAGAGGACTATCTGCTCCTAGGGATATATGTGAAGAAGTCCACACCATCACAAATTGCTCCATCCATTGCTGCCACAAACTCAGTGTGAACTCATCTGTCTCCACCATCGAGATCTGGCCAACACAACTTCAAATCCTGCAGTCCTCGCACGTGGAGCACCTTCATTGGCAGTCCCATTAGCTTGTCCAGACACAATTGCATCTGTTGAGCACAGCCAACATTAATCAGACAAGCCTATCTTGGGAATGCTAACATTAAAGTCTACATCTACAGTTGACCCGATTCCATTGTCAACCGCATCAAAGTCATCATTATCATTGTAGTGAGAGTTATAAGATGTTAATCTAAAGTTCTTCCCTTGAGCTGCACACAACATACTCCAGGGTATCAAGCAAACACAAGGTTTTAACAATAGAAAAGAATGCTCTCAAGTGCAATTTTACCACACAAAATCACATTCAGTAACCATAACTTCATTCCATAGACATTGACAACAGAAAACAGTGTAAGTATGGAGAGCAGGAGTGCATGCATTGTCTGCTCTTGTTCTGCAGATGAATCACAAAATTTGCATTAAGAGTATACACCAGCAACTCATCCGCAGGACATCCTTCACATAACACCTCAAGTCACCATTTTGTTACCCTATGTCAGAGATGCATTAGACCAAATGGACTATGGGTTTTGTGGCAATGACCATTCAAAGAAAGTGGGCTTAGAAGTCCAAACCTATCAACTTCCTGCCTAGTAGACCTGAAAGGATTTTGTAAGAGTGCATGAGTTGTGAACAGTATTAACTGAAAGATGCACAACAGAAATTGGTGCCTGAGTGGTCCATTTGAATTGGATCCAATAAATGTGAAATCTGTGCTCAGGGAGTCATGAAGTGCTGGCAACACCTATCCAACTTGGAAGATGCAAATTCCATAAGAATTTCCATATCAAGTCTTTTCGATGACTGGCAATAATGTGTTAAACTGACAACATCCATGAAATGAAAAAGGAAGCACTCTATCAGCACAAATGTAGCACTACTTTGCAGCTGGATCCATAATCTACACTGAAAGGTTGTGCAAGCATCTTTGGATTGCAGCAACCCACACTGACCACTGAATTCATCAGCTAAAGCTGTCCCATCCTACTAGATTGCCACCCAAGACTATCCAAAATAATAAAGTCACACACAGGGAAACATGCACAAATATTCACACCATTTTATTTTTTGAGGGCCAAGTTTGATCCAAACTGAACTCAATAACCTGTGTGAAGTAATTCTTACTGTGCTCTGACCTCTATCAAACTACATGTGCCAAAGACTCCAATGGGTGTGGCAATTCCTTGCAACCTTTGAGATCACCATTGAAAACAATGGCTCAAATAAATGTGCTCCAGGGCCAGACTTTCGCCACAGGAATATAGGTGTTCTCACCTTGCATGTGCTAAACCAAGGAAGACTATTGCTGAAATAAGGTTGCAAGACATTACCAAAGATGCAAATGGAAACAGAAAAACAGATTATGAACAGTTACTGATCATCCTTATAGCATGCACATAGAAAAGGGAATAAGCCTATTGGCAAATTGTTTCAGTGCAAGCACCCACATTTCAATCCTAAACAATTCCCTCAAAACACATCTCCAGAGTCTCTCCTATTACTCTGTTGCTCAACAACATACAAATTGAGTTCTAGAGGTGAGCTCCACTGCAAAGCATTTCCAACTCAAGGCAAATTGGTGACAGAGAAGCAGGAACTGCTGATATTCCAGCACTACTGCAAGAACACCAACTGGAATCTTACAAGTCTGGTTAGCACTAAGTTTGTGTATAGTAATGCTTTCTATCAATTATACTGCCTTTTCCTTAACTGCAGTATCAGCTCAAATCAACCCATTGAGGCTCTGCTGAAGAACCCACAATTCACCCATTTGCACCCTGCAGCATATATGAGGAAGAAACAAACGATTTTTCATTCCTCTTTGCAACCATAGTTCAATGACAGAGCTATGGAAACAATTATGCCTCTCAACTGAGCTAACTGATGTACTAACAATCCACAAATAGTCCTGATCAATCACATCCATATTCACTACAGAATCAAGTCAGTGTGCAGCAATATAGCTCCAGTTCACCTGTAGTTACGCCTCTTCTTGCAGGTGATGATTGATGTCATTTGAGCTATCCAAGGGCATATACTGTGCCATTATTGCCCTTATCTCTGAGTCCATGTATGACTATTATCCCCACATTCCAAACCCCACTCCCGCATCAGTGCAGAAAAGATTGTCAAGAACTTTCATGAAAAACCCCTAAAGTGGCTCATCCCCCCAGAGAGACACTTCACAATAAGGTTGCACCCTCCAACACACACATTGAAATGGACGACCAAAATTGCAAAAAATGTGGGTAGGGACCCTGTCTACCTATACAATTCCTAGTGTCATAAAACAATGTAGCTAAAATTTTACATATGGAACCAGAGTCATTATACACTACAAACAAAAGAACAGATTGAATGCATACCCGGAGTCGATACTTGTAGATGACATAACCACCTACTGCAAGCACAGCCATACCAGCAAGAACAATGAAAGACACCACCCACCCAACTCTAGATTGTTGGCTCTCAATTTTACCTGCACAGAAATTCAGATTTCCCAAGAATTCACTTGTAAATCACACTGAATGAAACACTTGGATTTCCTGAAAACATGGTCACAGTTGCTATGAAATGTGAAATCATTACAAGCACATTTGTACACAAAGATATCAACTTACTTATACAGGTGTCATGTTCTCTCATGTAGAGGAGGTCATCACTTGAGCAATGGCAATCATAGCCACCCCATGTGTTGTCACAGTGGCAGTCTGCACACTGACATTTTGTCCTTTCTTTACACTCATCAATATCTGCAGACAGAAAAAATGGTTCTTAAATCTCCTGTCATTGCTCTGCTCTCAACCAGTGTTCTCAGGATTTGCCTACACATCTTGGCAATAAAATAGTCACTGAACAATGTGAACCAACTGCAAAAACACAGACAATGCCTGGCCCACAATTTTCTACAAATGGAAGGATGTGACTGTTCAAGCTGTGAGATAACATCTATTTAGAAAGGTACCAATTTTCCATAGGTTTCTAACCCTATTATGCCACTGCAGATTTCTTTAGGGAGGTTATTTAAATCAGAAAGATTAATTCAAACATGATGATTAGGTGAACTAGAAAAAGTAGCACATTAAGACCCTACTCACTAGTAAGGCATGTTCTAAATGAACACTAATAATGTGTTCAACATGAATGGAAGTCAAACAGAGTTGAGTGGATTCAGCATACCAACACACAAATCAACACCATTGCCTGTAAAACCTTCTGGGCATTGGCAACCTTTGATCTCAGAATCCTGCACAAGTAAAAACCCAACCACCCTGTCATTTCATTGTCATTAACTAGTGCATCTGGGACAATATACCTCATGCAGACTTCCAGAAATTTCCCATGAACAGTGAACAGTCCACAAACAGTCTTTGCACTGGTGTCAGACCAGCAAAAGAACATGGGAGCATAAGTATTCTGAGTTTCTTACCAGGCAAGCAGAGAAAGTTACATCCCCACGAGTCTCATGCCAGCAACCACCATTATCCACCTTACACCGTCCCAGTCCCATGGCTGCTCAAACAAGAAGGGCGACATCAGTAACTATGTGTTAATCCACTGAAGTGCTGTTGGACACTTCAATGAGTCAGACAAGACCTGCAGCTACAACCAGAAAGACACAAAAGAAAGTGCAAAGACAATTCTATAGACTTTTCAGATTATAAGTTGGTCAAAGGTGAGATTGAAGAAGTACAATCCCCACAGCTGCATCTCAAGGACTTAATCCAGAGCAAGATGCAGTTTGGTGTCTGCATCTGAGTTGCTTTGCAGCAGTAAGAGTTTCTTTTTCTATGACCAAATCCACATACTCTGCACTCAAGTCAAACTGATGTAGCTCAAGGAAAGAGGAAAATGATGTGGACATGCACCTTCACATGAAGTATAACCATCACCCTGAAACTGCACACCATCAACCAGTGGACAATGGCAAACACGGCCACGAAAGGTGTCCTGTACACACACCTCAGAATAAGTAACAAGAAGCAGAAGATACTTCTCACTGAGAGCCTATCACCACCTAATCTTCAAAAGCTCAAAATATGGAAATAGTACTCTAGTGAAGTATCACCTTGCAGGCTGTGATATTTAAATTTGGGTTTTTCCAGCACCCTCCATTGTTCACCAAACATTCGTTTGTCTCCACACCTGCAAAGCCACTAACAGCTTAAAGACTTGTAGTTCCAGGCTGTTCATCCTATTGCTGAGTTCAAATCTGGCACCAATATTAACATTCCTATTGCAAAATAGATAAGACAGAAACAGTTGCCAGTTTCAGACGACACGTTTGACACAATACCTTCACTTAAACAAACAGGTGGGTCAGTGGTCTCCTCAAATCCAGAACAGATGGCCTTCATGACACCTCCCTTGTCCAGCTTCCCTGAAATAGTAGGAAACACAAACAAAATACAAGGCATGACAAAACCATACTTTGATGGGTCTTAAAAGCATGAAACTTTGGGAAAGTGAGTTCCAGTCTCTAAGTGACAACAGTTGTGTTCAAATGAATTAAGATGATTAAAAGGAAATTAATAGAGAATCCAACAGACCTCGGTACTGCCTCTGGTTGATGATAAGTGTTGGCAAAATTGTGACATCACCACGTGTACCTGTTCCAACCTGCAAAATGTAATGTTCTTCGAATCATCAACTGAAAAGTGCAGCTAAGTAGCATATTTTTGCATATTATCCACCATCAGAAACGATTATAAATTGTCTTCTCCTCCCCAATGCCAATGTTGTACCTTCATTCTGAGGTGGCAATCCCTCCAATATCTGAATTGTGCAGTATCACTATGCTCCCACATAGATAAAGACATGAATACTATAATTAACATGAAGTTGTCAAACATCCCATTTCCAACATCAGGGTTGTTACACATCTAGGCCTTGAGCAAATGACTCCAGTTGAGCATGTCAGTAAAAGTGACAACAATAACAGCCAAGAACAAAAATATTGTTGAGCACTTCTTTTTACGTATGAGTTGAAGTCAACCCAATTAGGATTGAGAGATGATCTAGGAATAATAGAGATTCCAGTCTGACAACATGTCAGTGAACATGGAAAAAAGAAAAAAGGGATGCCAAACCTAAAGTATAGAAGAAAATGAGGAGCAGCTTGAACAACACACACATGTTCATAACTTCCAATAGCAACATTCATTGTAGCGACCAGCTACCATAACATCCCAACTGACTTCGTCAGCATCCAGCCATGGGTGGAGGTCAATGTCATACATTAACCTATATACTTAATTTCCATCACAAGGCCACCAATAATAGGAAGATTCAGCCATTATGCTGGCTAAATCAATAAGAAATAAAAGAGAATGAGATGATCAAGGCAACCAAGACAAAAGGGGAGCACAAGAAGAAGAAAGATGAACAAGGAAAGAGGGAGACACAACATGGAGAACTTAGATGCAAGATCTGATGAAGACAAGGTGAACTGAACTTTGGAAAGACCCATGATTACAAAACCCTTGAGGTTATCATTTTGAAGATTCCCAAGAAAAAATGACAAAAATAGAAATCCTTGTTTTGCAACCCTCTGTTCATTTCAAAAGACAACTTTTAAGAGTAATCCTTTCCCTTTAAAAGACTAAGCTCATCCTTTGAGCCATGAAGACCAATCTGAAGCTATAAAACCTTCAGAAGACATGAATATGACCATTGAGACAATCTGACAACATCTAAAACATATGAATCCACATGAGGCACACAAATCATGTTAATACCTGCATATTCTGGCTGAGAAAGCTTGTCAAAAATGTTCATGGTTAAGACTTTGGAATATTGGGTTCTTTCAAAATCCAAGAAATTGCAAAAAAAGCCATTAGAGTACGATTAAACTCAGAATGATCTATTGTACATTCCACAATCAACAGCAGCTTTGTCTAGAATCATCAAGACAGAAATGAGGTATATCAGGAACTAAAAGATCTTTGAAAAACCTTCTTACTAATATCATTGACCAGAATAGCTTTATAGAAGGAGCTTCACCATGTTGAAATTTCTGCAAGAGTAGGATTGAATGCATTTACTTAGAAATTACCTTGAGACACAAGATTAGATAGAACAACTCTCATGAGGATTGAGAATCCTCCAAGCTCATGATTAGGAAAGCCAGAACAAGGTTCAAAACTTTTCTTGAAGTCAACAAAAGAATTCCAGATAAGACTGAAGAATTGGGAAGAGGAAGAAGAAAGGCACTGAAGTGGAGAACTTGAACTTGAACAATAACACAACCAGTATGAACAAAATCAACAATCTCTTGGTTGTTCACTTGGCAAGATTAGGAAAAAAACTAATCTACTTCTGTAAATCTGTATGAGGCCCTATGGGTGAAAGATGGAATGCAGCAATGAATCGTTGGGGAGAGAATCCCTCTCCATTGAGGAAGCTACAGGAAGAGAGGGAGGAGCAAAACCAAGAGGAGATTAAACTTTCTGCTCTGCCCAATCCTTCTAAGAAACAGAACAAAATGTTTACAACCCTTTTTGTTACAAAAGAGGAGCAAGACCAAGAGAGATTAAACTTTCTGCTCTGCCCAATCCTTACTTCTAAGAAACAGAACAAAATATTTACAACCCTTTTTGTTACAGAAGATAGGTTTATGAGATATCTTTCTACTACTGACTCACATCCTATTATATCTAGAAAAAAAAGAGCAAAGGATATTCATACATTGTCTTTCTACCAAGGTTGAAGCAATTTCAAATCTTGTATTTTTCAATTTCCCACTTGAATCTCCAACAACCTTTTTAGTAGGGAAGAACCAAAAGGAATGAAAACCTCTTTGTTTATATGCAGCAAACAAAGGTTCAAACTCAAAGGAAGAAATAAGCATTCACCTCCTTTAATGTTCTTGGAAGCTCTCCAAGGCTCACCCACACATTTAAATAACATATGGCACTTTACCAGATCCCACATTATAGATTAGATAGAATACTGCTCTATGTGAAACAGGACATAGGTTGCCAAAAATTTTGAGGTATTGTCTTAACATTCTGAGCTGTTGACACTATCATAGGCAAACTAGAGAAGTGCTCACTGATCAGCGAATGAACAGGACATAATAATAATAAAAACAAGGTGTGGATGCTACAAATCACAAACAAAATAGGCTCCTCAGTGCTGAAGAATAACCTACCTGTGCATCTTGTTCTGCCTTTAGTAACGGGTTGTCAGCATTAGCCTCTGGGTCACCCATACATGTACGAACATCCTCAAGCTTCAGAGCTGCAAAACATGCACACAGCAAAAGGGTGGGAACAATCCTGAAAACAATATATTTAAGAGATTGCAGATAAAACTCCACAATATAATTTGCTGGTAACAGGTACACCAATTCTAACCAAACGAAAAAAAATTCAAAAAAGATGTTTAGTCAAAGAATGCTAGTCATCAATAACTTTCAGATCATGAGTGGAGACTTGAAAGGACAGCAAGATGGACTTATGGATGTACATACTTAGAAGACAGGCATTGGCATTAAGGGTAGAAGAGGCAGAAACTTACATAATGAGGTGATGACTTTCTCTGCACACTCACTGTTGTATAGTTTTTCTTTCATGGGGCACCGTATTTGAAAATCAGTGACATAATCCCACCATACCCAAGGCCGTTGAGCTTCCTTTGCTACCTTGAAAACACACAGTTGGCGCAAATTTTCCAAAACCACATCCTTCCCATCATATCCCGTAGTGAAGTCCTGCTCTGGATCTGGAGCACAGTATCGGCCTCCATTGATACACTGGGATTTGCACTGCTTGGAGTCAATGAAGGCTGTAGGGCAGTACCAAGTGATGTAATGGGGAGTAAACTGCGTGTAACCACCTTTCTCCAAAAGCTGGGCCACACCCTTGAAGTTGCTCTTGAATTCAACTTGGGCATCACACTTGGGTCCACACTCATCATTACTGTTGGTCCAAAACTCGTATTCAACACGTTCATCAGGGTGTGGGAGTGATTCTCGCCAGTCAAGGTTGATGGTCACCATTTCATTTGAAGATAAGGCTCCTTTCAGTTTGTCACCTAGTGTCTTCTCAATCAATGCAGACGGGATGGTAATGTTCTCTACTAGTTCACTTAACTTGCCTTCATCAGGTGTGTCCATGGTGATCAGAGTCTCGACCTTGTTATCTGCCACTAGTACTGCTGCAGCACCTGCAAGTTGAGCATTCCATGCCTTCAAGGCAAAATAGCATCCTGCAAGACATTCAAAAACACAAAAATCAGAAATTCATTTACTCCCTGGAACACACCAAATTCCGAAGGCCCCCAAACCAAACATGGCTCTATTAACAATAATGTCATGAAGCATATGCTACCCCACCATCCTCTGAAGTCCTCTGGTTTTAAGTTTTCATGAAACAAAACCTACTTGATATTTGAGGCAATAAGAAGAAAGAAACAATCTTACCTCCACGATCAAGAAGAAGGAACACAGGCCGACCCCCATTTTTCGAGGGTTTGAATGATTCAACAAAAGGAATACAACCATCTGCTCCCTTTGATGGATAAATCACAGTTCCTGCCAATGTGCCACCATATTGAGGAACTCCAAAGTTGCCTATAGCAGAATCATAACTCCCCTTCAAGGAATCTGGTGAGGTCACAGTCAGGCTACTTGTTTCAACTAAAAACTTGCCCCATGCTGGTACCGCCATAGCCAGGGCAAACAACAGAATGGCTAAGCCTGCCCTCATAGGGACCCTTTGACCTCTCATGTTCCTAGCCACCAACACTTGCCACAGGGTTCTGGTTGAAACTCCCAAAATGTGGAGTCTCTTCAGCACGAATGTTGTTGTTGAAGCTTGTCCCTTGAGCTTGTCTTTGTTGCAAAGACTTCAAAAGAGTGTTACTCAACTCCTCTGATGTCAACCAAGGCCTGCAAATGGAAACCACCAGCAAACCTGGCATAAGAAACAAGTAGCATACATACATTTCTGATATTCTGAGCATCAGACATTCCACTTCATTCAAGCAAAACAAAAGCAGAAGACAAAGCATGATCTACTTTCTAAAGAGTAGGTCATGCTCTCACTTGCTGCAGTCAAGATTTCCGCTCTGACAACTCATGTCAGAGAGGAAATCTCGAATTTGAGACAGAACATTGATGTATCTGGACTTCAAATTTCAAAGACTCTGAAAACTAATTCAACATGAACACGGTAGTAACACCGCATGAAAACAAGACCTTCACTTTGTCTCAACGCAACTAAAAGCACAACTTGTTCGCATGAAAGAGGAGCACACGCCGAGAAACCAATCCTACTACTACAGGGAAAAAAGCATTTCCAGCTTCGGCTTTTAGGGTTCCAGATCCTAAAAGCTCCAAAAATCTTTCACGACAAACCCTGACCTCCATCTCGTCCCTCTACAAACAAACAACCTACAGTCCAGGAAATAATACAACAGGGATGGACACACACATGAGAAGCAGCCAAAATAAGACTTTCCTTGGAGGCTTGGAGGTATGGCTATTACTAACAACAACAAACAGTACCACCTCGCATATTTGTCTCCTAAAAAACACACAATGTGAAGGCAGCGGCAAACAACACACAGGTCTCAAGAACAAAAACGACCAAAGACAATGCCGCATGGAAAGCACAACAAACGGTTTCCAAGTTACAGAAAAAAAACTCTCGCCTTGAAACAGACCGTATCCGCTTCTCCAAAGCTTGGATTTCGACAGATTCCGGTTCCTCTCCGAAGCGATCTCGCCGAAATCCTGTCCGTCTCAGCAACGCTGGCAATGCTCTCTTCTCTCGCTCTCTCTCTCTCTCTCTCTCTCTCTCGTCTCGCGCTCCCTCGCTCACTAGAGCTTGCGTTAGGACAAAGAACCGCTGGGTTTTGAAACTACCCAATGGATCTCTTCCTTACCCGACGTATAACCTCTCATACCCTGGAGTGGTCAACACACAATCCGGCAGTAACTTCGGCATAACCGACCAGTAAATTTCGTATAACCGACCAGTGAATTCGTGTTAGCCAACTGAGAACAGGCATCTCCGAGGCCGTAACTGGCTAGTAATTAAATTTAACTGGTGTAACTGGCTTTTTACTCCCCCTACTCCTGCGTGTCAATTTCCTAGTTCTGCACTCAATCCCCACCGAATACACAGCAGTCCATCTTAGTATCCAATGGATAACTTAATTCTACGTCATTTCAACCAACCACCTCATAGAGTGCTGCCAGGAAGGCACGTAGCTGGGGATTGGAACCAACGCAAATTAGCCACGTGGTTACAGTAAAACTTCATTACTGCTCAGTAAGCCAGGGCGGGGCATTTGGGGGGACTAAAAGTTACCAGCAGTAAAAACACGAAAGTTAGCTTAAATTACGGCACGCAGGACCTAACCTAGGATGGTAAAATTAGCCAAGCGGGAGGATTTACTTACCATGGTAAATAAAACTTTACCGTTTGTGAAAGGTCAAAGTTACCAGAGGGTGAATTTGGATTGATTAGGGAGGAGGTATTACGCCGCCGGCTCTTTTACACTAGTAAGTTGGTAACTTACACACAAATAATGCAGTAAACTTTTCCCCCGTCAGTGTCTTGCACTACGGAACAAGATAGGTCTGAAAGGTAGGTCGGAAAAGTACACTGAAAAGAGCAGGTTGAAAAGTAGGCTGGCAGGTAGGTAGGTACGTAGATAGGTTGGTAGTTAGATAGGTAGATACATTCCTAGTAAGCAAGAGGACACTAGAGATCTACGACAGAACTAGGAAGGTATTAAGGGGTTGATTAGTGGACTGAGGATATGGGGAGGCTGGTAGGTAGGGTAGGTTAGTTGGTAGGTGGGAAGGTGATGTGAGTTGGTAGGTTGGTAATCTTATCTGGTTATATGTGCACGTGGTACACGTGCCCATGCGTTCCCGGGCGTTTTTTCTGCCGGGGTTGGGATTATAAAATGGTACTTCTTTTTCTTTTTACTTTCTTTTTGCAAAGAATGAAGAATAGGTAATAACTTAATAGGTTGCTCTTTTGCGTTCTCTCTTTCTTTTTGGAAAATTGTCAGGCCTCGTGTGAAGGAAGGAAGGAAATTAAAAAGAAAGGGTAAAATGGGCTTTGAACCGGCGGATCAAATGTGGAGCTTACGTAGGTATGAGGCTAAAAAGGGAAGGGGGGGGGAGGGGGGACTTGGAAAATGGGCTACCCCACAAAAGGGCGGAAGTGAAGAGGGGCGAGGGGGGACTTGGCAAATGGGCTACCCCACAAAAGGGCGGAAGTGAAGGGGGGCGAGGGGGGCCTTGGCAAATGGGC
>Ga0116227_10007444_pt1 | contig 21348 bp, 14 predicted proteins | sample S1TSphgellanicum_FD_89693 | JGI IMG/M metagenome (GOLD analysis project Ga0116227, IMG submission 89693) | Host-associated microbial communities from peat moss isolated from Minnesota, USA - S1T2_Fb - Sphagnum magellanicum MG | ecosystem: Host-associated > Plants > Peat moss > Unclassified...
ATTTTTTTTTTTTTTTTTTTTTTTCCACATGGTTCCTTCCATTGACTAACACTCAATATAGAATTTACACCTTTTTCAATTTCATATATGGCTTTTATAATTTATCACATTTTGCATTCCATTCACTTATTGACATAATACTAGCTTATTGTTAATTCCAATGTCTTGTTTTAACAATTTTATCAACCATTTAATAGTGTTGGTGATTTGGTGTAATCTTTTTACACTTTTAATTATTTCATATGACTTATTTCAAGTCTTATGTTATTATCAATGAATCAAAAAGATATTGTCACACTATGCATCCTTATGACTATGACATGTGACATAAAACTCCAATTGAAGAATATGACTATTTTTTCCACAATAAGACCTAAGAATTTGTTCATCTTTTTGCCAAGAAGAAAGGCTATAAAAGACAAGGGTGTTTATGAATTAAAACTCAACATTGATTTTGATCAATCCAATTTTCTCAAACAATTCAAACATATTCACATGTTGTTAAATCTGAATTTTTTACATTATCAAAATATATTGAATCCTATGATGACATTGATATTTTGTAATTTGATATACAAACTTTGACATACTTCATAAACAGCTCTCAAACAAATAGATTGCACAAAGCATTGGAACAGGGCATGGAGTGCAATTTGAGTTCAACTCATATTTGGTATTCATCATAAACTCACACAAACTTCACCATGGACTTTGTCATTTTTCAAGATTGATCATTAGCCCAAGTTACAGTTTAGTTTGACATCTTTAATTTTTCAAATCCTTGTTATGTTTCCACCTTGTTCAAAATCTATTTGTTATAGTAATCAAATAGATTATGTATTACCTTAAAGGTATTCCCAAATTTTGACATTACATGTTTTATGTTGTTGCATATCAATATTTCACAACATACATTTACATAGATTGTGTTGATAATCAACACTATAATGTTGTGAAGAATATTTTTTACTAATGAACCCATTATTAGGACTTGTTACAAGCAAATACATAATAATTAGTGTATGATGGATGCCACATACATTAAAGCTCATTGTGCTTCCATGGAAATTACTTGGATCACAATAGTAGTTTTTAACACAAGGTTTGAACAACATTATTCTACCAATTCATATTTTTACAACTAGTCTTTTATCAAGCTTGTCCTCAATTTCAAATTTCAACACGACAATAAACATAATGTTATTCAATTTCACATGGTTTCAATAATGAAATCTTTATGGTTTACATCTCCACAAATAACCAACTTGTAAATATTTACATAAAACCTCTACCATTGCAAATTTCAACATTCTATACATTGTCCTTATTGTTGCATCCTTGAATAATGAATGAAGTGGAAGTTTAAGATTACCATAACATCCTTGTGTATTTTGAATTAACAATGAGCGAAAAATTGACATGAATATCACATTAACTAATAGACAACATTACAAAATAATAATTGAACACATGAACATACATATAATATTAGTATCTTAGGTATATAATATGAACAAATTACATTGTTATTTAATGTATTAAACAATTCAAATTTGTTTCTCAAAATTCTATTGTCATTTCCTTTTTAGTTGCACAATGTATGTTTGTAACATCAAAATGTTTAATAAATCTTGATGTATTATTCTAAGAATTGTGGCAAGATCAAATTCAATGCAAAGGTTGCAAAAGAAGTTGAAAGTTTTGTTTTTTAAAGTTATGTGATTGTCGTGAAAACCTTCCAAATGAATTGAACTCATGGAATTTTAAATTATGCTACTTATCATCTAGATGGATACCAACATTGTTTGGCTCTAGCTTTTACATAAAGCCTTTGGTTTTGTTTCTAGTCATTTTTTTTCAATTTGATAAAATTTCAAGTTCTACTTTGAGTTTTTTTTTTTGGTATTTAATGAACCTTCTTAGTTGAGTTACAAACCTAAACTTTTGACTTTTTATTCTTTGAAAGCAAATCTCAAGGTTGGTTTGGTTCTGAACTAGATCTTGTGCTACCTACCCAAAACAAAACAAAAGTACTAAGCTAAGGTTCAAGATTTTGTAAGTACGAGCATTGTACAACAAATACATAACAAGAAATACACCTATTTGCAACATTTTCAATTTTTATTTTATTTTTGCATGCTTGGAAAACAAAAAAATTAATTCTTGGATGCATATAGAACCAAAGCCATCATATGGGTGGAGAGCAATTTATAGCCAATTACATCTTGTCACTTAATAGACAAGTTGTTGAAAGTTTGCAAGAAGAAATAAGGAAAGACGCGATATTCATAACTACAACGGTTGGAAAGTATCCACCTTTAGAAAGGAGGTAAATCACCATAGAAGGGTCAAACTACCACACTCCAATCAACAAAACTACAAGCATTCTTCTTCTCCTCCTTTCAATAATTAGAAACTTGGGCTCCGCCCTACTTTGCACTAAGATGAAATAATAACAAATAAAGGTTGATTTTGTGAAAATTAAGTTCCATTTGAATGAAAATATTGTATAACATTGCATGCAACTTAAATTGAATATATATAAGCACTAAATTCCAGTGTTAATACTCTTCACTTTGGGTACTGCCAAAATGAATGGCACTTTCCCTGGCATCATTCATTCATTCATATGAGGAGAAGAAATTAACTCTGTGTGTGTGTGTGTGTGAGAGGGAGAGAGAGATGACCCACCCACCATCAATCACTGAGTGACCCCTTGTGCAATTCAGAATAGAAAATAGGAAGTAGAGCTGCAGGAAATCCATGAGAGAAGATTTTGGGAAGAAGATGATATGTACTCAGAGAGACATCGATCAGTTGTAAAGTGATGTTGGGGTGGGGGCGCAGTGGGGTGGTGTTCCTTCAGTAGAGCTCATCAGCAGCAGCACATGCTGGTTGGTGGTTGTGCTGCTGTACCCTGGCACAGCTTTGATGGGTGGTCCTGTATCTGGCTGCTGCTTGAGATCATCCGCATGTAGGCTAGGTATGTCAATAACAAACATAAGGATTCATGCACAAATTTATGCAAAGCTTTTATGGAAGAAGGTGCTTTTTGTTTTGGGTATGTTAATAGGCGATGAACAGTGTTTGGGTGGTTCTTAGAATGAGGGACAGATACCCACGGTATATCATCAGCCTGGGTATATATACATCTTCAATCACTCATGGGTTCTCAATCTTTTGTTTTTATAAAAGTCAGAAAACTGTTGGTTCTTTGTTGGTGCTTTCATGAAAACCGTGGGTCAGTTCTTTGAGGTTTTTAAAATAACTGGAACCAGTAGCAGTTTCTTCTTTGATTCTGAAACATTTGAAGAACCACCAGACCTGGTTTTTGTTTTAAAAAATTCAAACAACCGCCCAACACTGGTGATGAACGCAGTTGGGAATAGAAATTCTTCCCAGCCAATGAGGAATTGCATCCAAAATACCCAGTATTTTAACTTGGGGTGGGGGGCAGTCGAGGTGTTGGATTTTTGTTGTTCCCACCAAGTTCTGACTTTGTTCCTCACAAAAACACAAGTGAAGGAGGGTGAAGAAGGTGGGTGGTGGGTTACATATCAAATAAGTAAGTAAACAAACAACAAGTAGTCCTTGGTGCTACCAAAAGTGCCATAGTTTACTCACTCCCTGAAAACTTGCAGTAGTAGTAGCCCAGTAACAGGTATGTAGTATGTACTCTCCTTTGGAGTCTGTCCCCACCTCTGTGTGTCTGTGTGCTGTTCACACACTCTCTTCCTCCTTGCAGGCTTGTTTCCAGTGTTGCTGAGCTGGTGAAGCTTTTTAGAAAAGGTTTGCCGCACAATCAGCATTGTTTTTTCTCTGTCAGATTTTGGACACTGCCACTGTGTTTTGTAGTTTGTACACCCATCCATGCCATCCACGCAAACAACCTCAGGAATGGCAGAGTGATCAATTTGATCATATGGGGTGGGCAAACCACAGATCATGCTCTAAGACAGACACGGACTGACTGGTGGAGAACATAGTACCTATGTATATGTGTTCTTGAACATAGTTATGTTCTCCTACTATGTTCTTCCCCATGGGTCATCAGTGAATACCTTTTGTTGTATAGAATGCATTTTTTTTCTTTGTTGTTCTTCAAACAAAACAAGCACAAGTAATATGCCAGCACTAGAACCATTTTTGTTAATATGAGGAGCACCCTGAGTAAAATCAAAAAATGATGTGTAAAAACTTTAAATTCTTGTAAAACATTTCTTACAATATAGAGTTGTCTGTAAAGTCACCTTGTCTTCACACTCTCTTTGGGGCTGCTTTCACCTCCCATCCCCTCTTTCAGTGGTATCTGGAAAGCAAGGAAACTCAGCATTTAATGCACAAGGTTCGACACTCATTATAATAGTTGTAAAGGTCGGAAGAGTGAAAATATATGTAGCAGCAGTGGAGGCGCTTAGGAAAAGGAAAGACAGAAGAATGAAACTCCAAAATTGATGGAAAAACTAATTTGGGTCCCAGTTATTTCGTTTTGTAAAATTTTCATTCCCAGTTATACACATTTGATGGCCTAGTATGCCGAAACTGGCCGTTCACACCCATTAATCACCTGACTTTACGGATAACTCTAATTTGCAAGTCATTTATTTGCATGCAACATGTAAATACTTGTTCACTATGACAATTTTTCAACAATTTTTTTTTCAAGACATTGAATTGAACAATCATATTGGTCACAACTATTCTTTTCTTTTGTACTTATTGACGAGCTTAGGATATACTACCTATTACATTTAAATGCTATTAGTTTACTCAAGTTCTGAACTCCCCAAAACAAATTCAAGGCTCCCATTCTAACAACCCGATTAATCAAATAAACCTCTTCTTTTGTCATCCCTAGGCATAAACCTATTCCATAGACCCCCCCTTCTATTGTGCATATTTTCTAAGCTGATCTTTTTTTAAGCCCTTGTCTAAATTCCAATTTGTCAAGGTGAACATTGACACCAAGATCATCAACCTTGCTCTCAAGGTCAAAATTAAACCTAAAAGACTCCTCCTCCTCTCAAGTATCATAAATATTCACTCCTTTTTTGTTTTGTTCTATATGACTTTATGGTTCTAGCTTACATGTCAAAGACCACCAACATGGGGATTTGATTTGTTCATAATGAATTCCCAGTCCCAACTACAAAGACCAACCACACTCGGGATTTTGATTTGTTCATTTCATAATGAATTTGAACCTGATGGGTCAAAGTGATTTGAGAAAACTGACCATGGGTTAGTTACTTACTTACCACAGCTTAAAGTGAAGAAGGGCCCCAGACCACCATCGTATTCCTTGTCTTTTTCATGGGACAAACAGACCATTGTCCAACAAACTCTTTAGATTATATTTTCTTCTTCTTGGGGTGTTGCAACAAAAAGCATTCAACTCTTGAATGAATGAGAGACTTTTTTGTGTAGTGACCAAAATGGGGGTGTGAAGAGGAGGAGGAGGAGGAGGAGGAGGGTCCATTGATGACATAATAGTAGAGAGAGTTTCACATGCACTCAGGCCAGTTTCAAAGCAGTTTTGGCCACACCATCATATATGATGGTTAGTGCAAACTTGATAATAACCGAATTGAATGCAAGCTACCGCACTACTACATTGTCGTACCTACCTATAACGGCACTAGTATTGATAAGATTTTGCTCTAGAATTTGCTCAAAGGAAACACACACACACACACACACCCCACACCCACTTAGTTTCTTTTTTATTATTATTATTTTCAAGTGCTTGAGTCAACCTTGTTCTGACACTTGGAAAAAAAAAAAAGAAAAGGCTTCCATGGGTCCATCCATCCCGCAAGAAGACTTCAATACATACACAAACACACACACACACCCACACACAATTTACAATACAAATACAATCTAAAAGTTGATGATGGAAATTTTTCCATGTGGGTTGTTGATTGGTGCATGAGAGAGGTGGTGGTGGTGGAGTCTGTCATCCGACACAACCAAACTCATCATCATAATAATAATAATAATAATACCTTCGTCTACAAGGTTACACAGATCATGTGCGCCACTGAAAGTAGGGCACAGAGAGAGATGGATGTGTTGTTGGGTGCCCACTTGCATGAAACAGAATGGTACTTGAAACCCAAATCCCTGAATTGTCTGCGGTTGAATTAATACGAGGGCAAAAACAAAATCTACTAAAGTTATCCCCTTGTGATCATGGTTTCTTTTAATAGTAAATGTATTTATTCAAAATTATTATTATTATTATTATTATTATTATTATTATTATGATTTGAGATTTAAAATGTGGAGAATATTTTCCCAAAAACAGAAGAAAAAAATAGTGAAATTTTTTACAGTAGAAAAACCCACCCAAAAAAAAAATCCCTAATTTTTGGGTCAAATAATTACCAGCCAAAATTATGCCCAAATCCTACACCAAACCAAATGAGAGAGAGAGAGAGAGAGAGAGAGAAAGAGAGAGAGAGATTACTCTCATTGGTAAAGGGCAGAGCCAACAAAATGCATGACTCTCTGAGTGAGAGAGAAAAGAGAGAGAGAGAGAGAGAGAGAGAGAAAAGAGGCTTTGGAGCTGCTTAGTACTCTTATAATGGCCTCATTGCTAAAGACTTCAGAAGAGAGAAGCTCAGACTGGCTGACACTTGCCCTTTCCTCCAAAGAAAAAGTGCAGTCTTCAGAAGCATGATGCAGATCAACATTCATTTGAAGTGCAAGTGGTGCCAAAACTTTGTCAGCCAAAATTTGGTTGTTGAATTCTCTAACTAAGTTACAAGTGAATTTTCTGCTTTTACTTAAATGCCACACTTAGCTGCTGCCTCCTTTGCATTAACCAAACCTTTTGTTTTGATCACACTTCCAACCATCTATCTATCTTCACACACATTTGCAGCACAAAATGTCTCACCCCGAGTATGCATGTTCCCCCCGCGCATGGAGGGCGGGTATTTGATTTTTTAAATACCCGTCACTTCCACATTCACAGCACAGAATGACGCTGGTGGGTTATTCCTCGCGTGTTGAGCGGGTTTTTGATTTTTTTCCACCCCCCCCCCCTCCCCCCAACCCCCCAACTTCCACATTTGCAGCACAAATTGTCACTGGTGGTGGTAGTATTATTCCCCGTGTGTGGGTCGGGTATTTGATTGTTTTAATACCCGTCACTACCACATTTACAACAGCACACGATGTCACTGGTAGTATATACTCCCCCTTGTGTTGGGCGGGTATTTTATTTTTGATACCCGTCACTCCCCCCCCCTAGTTCACCACATTCAGGATCAAAGAATTGCCGCAGGTCTGGGTATTTGAAAACAAATCGAATTCGGAATCCCGGACTCGCTGGGTCCGGGTATTTGAAAAAATATCAAAGACTTCACTGGGTCTGGGTATTTGATTTTTTGTTAACTGCAGTTAGTTATGTATCAAAATCGGGTATTTGATTTTTTGATAACCGTGATCATCAACTTTGATACTCAGTGTGGTACACGGTTTGGTGTGATTTTCTAATACCCACCCCCGCTCTGGTACATTCGGACAGTAGGCGGTTATCAGAAACAAGGAAAGACCCTTGAGAACTATCGTCGGAGCTGTTCTTTTAGGGTCCATAATTATGGTTCTCAGAAAAAAAAAAAAATTAAAAAAAACGGTTCTGATATGTAAAACACGGGCACACTTAAAATTCTTTTTAAAAAAAAATCAAATCAAATCAAATAACCGGACTTTCAAACCAGGGGTTCTTATCAGTTCTCTCAAGAAACCCTCCGGTTCTTTGAGGCCTTTACAAATAACCTGAACCAATGGTTCTTGGATTCTGAATTTGTTGTTTTTTTTCCCCAAAAACCGGAAACAACGGTTCTCTAACTCTGAAACATTATGCAAAAATTGAGACCTATGATATTATTCGCAAAACCAAATATATATATATACCCACCCAACACTCCTTGGACGTTCCTGGTACGGGTATCTAACATACATGGTATATACCCACTAGCAATGATAACACATGGATACAAAGTAAGGAATAATTATATTTCATCATGATTATTATTTTTAATTGTAGAGATTTATTTTTAAAAAATGGGTGTGTGTCTATATATCATGCTATGTGGGGAAAAAAATTGTAGAGTAAAAAAACGATTTAATGCTATTTTTGCAAAGAATATATGTTAATAATTATTTCATCCAATTTTTTTTAATTAAAAATTTAGAAGTAAGAAATTAATTCATGCTTTTTTTTTTCCCCCTTTTTCTAAAAGCTTGTAAGTAAAAAAATTGTTTTATCCTATGCAAAAATAAAATAAAATCTGGTGATATACATGACTTCTGATGTGCACAGAGGATTTTTGTTTTCCAATATCATCTGGTGTTGCAATTCATACAATTCTGGTTGTAAAAATTCAATGATTTTTTGGGAAAAAAATATTGTCAAAAAATTGCAAAAAAATAAAAAAATAAAAATTTAAAGCTTTAAATCATCGTCACATTTTCATTATGCATGGCATTCACATACACATAGGTAGGTAGGTAGACATATATATATATATATATATATATATATATATATAATTGTTTTCTTTTTCTTCCTTCATATTCTTAATTGCCAAATTTAACCAAATTAGCTTCTGAATGATCACCACCTCAGCTACATCAAAAATTGAATTTTTTAATTTTTTAATTTTTAAAAAAATGTTAAAAACCCCCCATTGTTTGATGCTAATAGTAATACAATTGTTGCCTAATATTACTATTAGCATAAAAAACAATTATGCTAAATAATTATGGCCTACTGCAAAGGATAAGTTGTTATGATTGTAAGTATGTTCTCTTTTAGTGGGACTTGGCAAAAACATCAAAACAAAAAGGCAACCTAAAAACCAACAATTTGTTACATTTCTGACAAATGGCTATTTTTTTTAATTTAAAAAAGACTGAGTTCAATTTTTATTTTATTTTATTTATTTATCATTTTTCTGAATTTTTTGAAAAATAATTAATTAGCTCTATTCTTGAAATTTTCTAAAATTCAGATTGTAAGAATCTGGAATCAAACCTTAACTTTTAGTACAAATAAGCACATTAGTTGTGAACACACCTATCACTAGGACAATTAAGAAAACTCTGAAGTTGAGTTAGAATTTAATATTTAAATTTATTATTAAGTCCAAAATTTTTAACTCACATGACGAATGTGAGTTTTGAATTTAAATTTTAAAACTAATTAATTTATTCAACATTTGCTAGCTCACATTTTTTGTTGCTTGATTATGGTTGAAAATTTTCTATCAAAGATTTTTTAACAAATTGTAATTAATTTCATCCATGGATGACTAGATTAGACCAAATGTTCAACTAAGGCTTCAAAATGAGGTGAAATGGGTTGTAGCAAGTGCTTACAATTTGGGAGTCAAAACTCAAGAGACATTGGGTTGATTGGATGCACCAAGTTTTTATTTATTCTTTTATTTATTTATTTATTTATGTATTTATTTATTATTATAAAAGATTTTTACAGTCCCACATTGATGGCCACAACTTTTTTGAAATGGGTGTTTAAACAAGAAACGATCGAAATTTGGCAATTGACTACCCCAAGGCCATAAATCTTGTTTAAATATGGCACTTATTTTCAATTTTTTGGTAGAAAAAATGGCAATCCTTTCCTTGTAAACTCAAGAGATTATATGACATCATACTCCCATTTTGAACTTTTCTTCAAGGAGCTGGGATGTGAAAATTCACCCCAAAAAAATGGTGATTAGCACATACTTTTTTTTTTGGGGAACAAGTTTTCGCAATACTTTCACCGAAAAATTCTGATTTTGTCTTACACAAAGGATTTCTAATGAAAAAACACAAACCAAATTTGCCAAAATTTGAAAGAAGTAGATGCAAATAGCCACATCTTTATAATAAATTCTAGGGTGTAACCAATTATAGAAGGATTTTCCTTTTAAAAAGCTTCGTATGTAGTTTGAAGCAAATGTTTTTGAAATATATTCTTAGGAATGATCAACACTTTGGCTACATCACAAAATTGAAAAAAATAATTAGACACTCACACATGGATTGGCTTCAACAAGAGGGCCAAGGGTCATTAAGAGAGAAAGAAACAAGTTGGGGGAAGGAGGGGGTGGGAGCAAGGAGATGATTTTACCAAAATAGCAAGAAAAGTGAAAATCAACCAAATCCAATCCATCAATAGTTGCAATTCCATTGCAAATGACATTTGAAAGTGATAATCTTAATGCAATGTGAAAAGGATCAATTTTTGTTTCTACCACCACAATGCTTATAAAAATAATTCCATGACATGTGTGAAATGAAGACTTAAGACATTAGCTTTCGTAAAATATGTTGGTCACATTCCATCATCTTTTGGGATACAAAGTTCAAATTTCAATTTGAAATACCTTTAAACTTGGGTTTTGTTCACCATGAAATTTGATATCAATGTAATGTCACTCCAAGTGTGAAAGAAGACAAAGAAGGAATAACAACCATAGCAAATTAAGTTATGAAAGGTTTTCACTTTTTTGTTGACATTGTATAGTCAAATTCCCCAACATCCAATTCAAGAGACTAAAGTTGTCTATCTAGATTATCTTGCATATCTTATCTTGGGGTAAGGGAGTGTTGATTGATGTTGCAATTGCAATTCAAATTAGCATTGTGCCTAATTTTGACAACACAAACAAGACAAGGCAAGATCCTTCACTTTGCATCGCATCACATTAAATTTGGAGTAAAGATGGATCATGCAAGTGCACCTCGCAAATATGCAAGACATTGTGGCACAAGTTAGCATTGACAATGAATAATTTTCAATTTGTTCTAATTCTATAACAACCTCAAACATCTAGTACAACATAAATGCATTATTAACTAGCTAAAAACAATGAATGGTGCATTCCATCCAAAGTCCATGCAAGTCCATAAAAAATGTTGAAATGGAAATGGTTGTCACCTTCTAAGGTGTCGCTATTGTAATATTTGATGAATAAATGTTCACCCCTTACAAACCCTCCCAAACCTAGGTCAAAATTTATATCAAAAGACTCTGATATCATCGATTTGAAAGTTGTAAAAGGAAAATCCATAAAGTTCACATGAATAAAGCCCCATGTAAAGCTTCCAAAAAAAAAATTTTAATTTTTTTCTTGAAAAAAAACACTAATTGCAATTCATGCAAACTTATGAAAAATATATGTGTTATTTGGTGAATGGTAGAGATTAAACAAGGCAAAATGCTACCAAGAAAATGGTAAACATTCAACAAGGCAAGATGAAAATGGCTAGTTAGTTAGATAGGATGAAAACATTTCATTAGCTTGATGTTCAAATTTTGAAGGGAAAGGATTTGGGATGTAGTTTTGGAAGTTGATGAAGATTGGGAAATTGTATTGTTTTGAACACATAGAGAAAACTTAGAGAGTTATTGGAAAATAGAATAAAGACACAATAAGTAATCAAGAGTTTTGTTTGATTTTGAATCACAAATTTTCTTATTTTTCATTTCGAAAAATATTTGATACATTCAATTTTGAGTAAAGAAAGTAATAGAATATCGATGAAAAGTAGTGAGATCACTCTGAAACTGTTGTGTTTTTCTAATTGAACCATGATCACAAATTTTGATTATTACAAATCATAGAGAATTTGAGAAGTAAAAGATTATAACTATAATTTTTTTAATGTGTGCATATAATATATAATAGAAAAAATTCAACCATATATTATGTATGTTGTAAATATTTTTGAAAGCACCATTTGCATTGTTAATAGATAGAAAGCAACTTTAGGTATAATTGGAGCAATATGGTCCAATTCTAACCAATAAAAAGTCCATACTTATTAAATGGCTAAGATTTTCCAAGAAAATATTCCTCATGTGAGTTCATCATCCCATGTTACATCACACATTTAATAACTACAACAATTTGGAATGAAAATCAATATTATTTTTTCATTTTTTAATGTTATAGTTAAATGATTAATCCATAATGTTGGATTTCAAAAATTCATTATTACTAGTAGTTAAATTTTGTATTAATAAATAACTACATGCATCTTAAATTTGTTAATTTATATTTAGTTGTCAATAAATTGATGTAAGGAAATATTAATTATCACATATGCATTTGAAAAAAAGTACCCAACAAAAAAACATCATTGTGACACCAAAAATGAACCATTTGACCTTGCATTCACCCTACATGATTGTGCCCATCTCAAAACCAAATGTCCAATGAAGACCATCAATATAGATGAACATGGAAACCCGATTAAAAGGCAAACAATCCAAAAAATAAATCCTTGAATTAAAACCCCAAAAGTGGCCAACAACAATTCATGGGCTTAATGAAGTCATTTTTTTAATATTTTAGGAGCCACTTAAGATAAAAGGGTATTTTTTAGTTTGCTATGAAATAGTGAATTATATATCTATATATATAAAATTTATAAGCACCCTATTTACATTTTTAAAAATAGAAAATAAATTACGCCCTATATTTGTTTCCATGCCATTTGGAATAAAATGGAAGTGCCCTCCTTGGGTTCATGGGTTTTCAAATGCAACCTAGATTGTAAACATTCATATAAAAGGAACTTATTGCATGAGAGGAAGCAATCCAATCATCAACTATAATAGGAAACCTCATCAACAACATAATTTTTTTTTTAAATAATAAATCTACCCAATTCGACCCCAAGTGTTGGCAATCCCAAAAATTGAAATGGTGGATGTCCATAATCTGACTTTCCAATAAAAGCCAAGTGTTTAAAGACGTTGATGCAAGAGAAGCCAAAATATTAACAATGAGAAGGATGGAGGAGAATAGTCAATTAGGATAACAAATTCAACTACAACATCTTATGTTTAGGGGAAAAAGGTTTGTGCAAGACAAAATCAACTACAAGAAGGCAAAGCATTATAATGAACCCATAAGAAGAAAGCCCAACATCCAACAAGCCTTTTAAGTTTTTTAGGGATTAAATTTGTATGGTATAATGTTCATGGATTAAACCTTGAGAAGGAAGTCCATAAACTTTGGTTATACATTTAGGGGCTACAATTTTGGGTAGATATTGTGTTTCTCCAAGAACAGAAGTTTAAAGGCGAAAAAGTTATTAACCTACACAAGCATCTTTGGAAGGAAGCTTGCAACTAAACAACTAAGGGATGTCCTTTGGTTACATGAACAAATTTAATAAGAAGGGATAGGGTGTTAAGGGTAGAAAATCAATTTAGACTAGCTAGTCCTATGGCCTCTTAGTAATTAAATAATTAATAATGATAGATTACTTACCATCTTCTATTTTATTTTGAAATGAAGGCATTAGTAGGTTAGTTAGCCCATGGATTTGGGTGATAAATATTTGTTTACCAATCAACGAGGAAGGATTTGTGAAAGGATTATGATAAAGGGCCTACTTTTGTGAATGGAATATGGACCTTGTGTGAATTATGGAAGAAGAAGATTATGAGATGGATTCCCATCATTCTTGTATGGAGAATTCTTGAAAAAATGGAAGGGAGAGATATATTGTAGGAAAAAACAAAGGGTAATGTAAAAGGATGTGAGAAAGTTGTGGGATTGGTTTTGGTTTTGGTTTTTTTTTTTTTTCCTGCCTTACAATCCTTTTAGAATGATAATAATTTATTGTAGTTTGATGTAGAATGTTATAACTTTCATATAAATTTATTATATTTTTTGTGTTAATTTTAGAACTTGCTCTCTAAAATGTTGTAGCTTGTTGGCATGGAAGGTAGTTACAACAAAATGGTAGGAACAATCTACAAATTGTTGGTTGGAAAACAATAACTCAATAAAGGCAAAACAATAAGATTCGACAATATCTTCTAAATCAACAAATTTTAAAGGTACAAATACTTGAGTTGGAAGGTAGTTACTTTCTTACCTTCTCCAGCTATAGTTGGAAATTCTAGTTTGCTTCCATTTTTACTTCACTTTCTTGATTTTGTGTTGGAAAACAAGTTTTCCTTCCCCATAGGCGTCCTTGAAGATTACCTTCTCCCTTGTGATATTTGAAGATTTTATACAACAACCTTTATCCAAGTCCTATTTCTTGGATTATTGGGTTTGTAATCTTACATAGGGCATGGAGGCATTTGTATTCTTTCTTATGGACATAAAGGGGTTAATATGGTGGTGCACTAAATTGTATTCGACAATCATATATATTAATTCACTACATCTGTCAGTGTGTCTATTTGTCTGTGATAGTTATAACAGTTATAAATTGCACTGGATATCTCCTAGCCGTCCAAATCAATGAGATCTGACAGTGTAGATCTTTGGAATTCTTTTGCTGATCGAATTGTAACTATTGTGCAGAAGAACTTAACCCAACCTTAGGGGTTCATTAACTACACCTGGGTCTTGGTACGGTTAGGGTTTGGCGTTCCTTTTAGGGTTTAGGTTTAAGTCTCAGTGGCTGTACATGACGATTTTTTTTACGTCTGTTTTTTTTTTGGGGTTTACAATTTCTGCGTCTATGGCTGTCCCCAGATCGCAGTAGTGACGCAGTGCGGCGTCAAGATGGTGCTCTCTCAAAAGGAGGCTGATGTGCAGATGATGCTGGAAGTCACAATTCTTGGTGCCATGCTGTGCCTTGCAGGCACGGGTTACCATTAGTAGAATGTAATGGTTGAAGTTGAGTGGTCTTCCAAAAAAGGAGGTAGACATTATAAATATTTATGCTCCAATGAATCTTCAAAATGATACAAATTATGGGAATACTTGAAGGTGAAGCCACTAAATATTGCACATGGATTGTGAATGGAATTTCCATTAAATAAGTCATCCTCATGTGGGAATATGTTGCTAGGAAATGAAAGGATGGGAAAAACATGTTCAATCCACTGGTAATTTCAAATTCTTTGGGAAAATCGTTGGAAGGGTACATACCACATTATGTAATTCATTTATACAAGGTATACATACCTATTATTCAAAACATGAAATTTTTTATCAAGTCCAACAAAGCATGTCATACATGGTGAAAATGTGAGATTAAATCATCATTCCATTTTTGTAGGGGTAGAAATATGCAACCCCTTGCCCAAGAAGTTTTATTAAAAGATGAACATTGATTAAGTAGAAGATTAGGTTATGTCAATATAGCAAAGGGAAATGAAGAAGATTCTAATTTTTTTTAAATGCACAAAATTATTAAGTTTTTTTACACAAGGAATTCAAGGTGGCAAATGAATCGATTGTAGGAATTGGAAGTTGTTAAAAAATGTTCCAAAATAGTGTATAAGATCTCTATGTAGCAAGTGGTTAGAGACTTGAGGAAGTAATTGAAAATAATAGAAGATGTAAAAGCAAAATGTATTTGAATTCATTGTAAAACTAAATGGATGGACAAAGGCAACTAGCATTTTGAAAAAATAATTAAAGTGGTTGGAGAAAGGAGTAGATGTGCTACCACTGCTTCTTTGAGGAAATTTAATAGGAGCACTATTGTCTAACATATTATTGTCCAATTCATTGTTGATTATATCATAATAGCATACATTAGCAACTACTATTCATCTCATTGATTTGTGCAAGCCAAGCATTTAAAGATCTATCAACAATCAATGCTAACATGAAGTTTGTGTGCAACCTTGAAGTATACATTAGGCCAAGTGATGAACCTACTTAACTTCCAAATGGTTTGAACAAGTTCAAAATTGGACTCTATGTAATCCAATTTGAGGAAAACATTGTTCTTGATATTTTGTTAGAAGCAAACGTTTGATTGATTATTTTCTTACGATTGGAATGGGGATAAGGTCATTTGTTGGAAGGGATGGTTGTAGATATGGTTGGGTTACTTTGTATTGTTGACAACAAGTTGAAACATGTATGATGCATATATGCATTTCATGATTTCAAACATCCTTTGTTAGTGTGCAAAACATTGTGGGTTGTTTTGCGGATTGGATGAGGGTTTTTGTTGTATTGGTGCACTTGCCATTGGGGACCTTTTGGATTTACAATAAACCAAGTTTCTCCACTCATTATCACGTAGAGACTCCTCTTGGCTATTATTATCCTTGGCTGAAAACTAAGGAAAAGTGGTCCAAGGTTCAACCCCTTCCAAGTTGGTTATGTGTAGGCTTGTGGATTGAGTGTGTATGAAGATGTAGTATGGTATGGAGGGTGTTTTTTTGGAAGGTGCAAAATTTGATCTATTGGGTTTCAAGGTTTCAAAAAATGAAGCTGTTGTTGGTAGGAGGTTATTAAAATTGGATTGTCTGTGAAGAAAGACCAGGACCCAAAAACACCATCATCCCATATCAAATTGGGTATACAAAAATTGGGGGTTTTTTTTTGTGGGGGTGCAAATTAGGTCAAACACAAACCCTAAAATCCAGTATACCTACTAGACTCCAAATCCAGTATTGGATTTGCAGATCTCTTGGCCAGATGTGAAATGTGTGCAGTAAAATTCTGATTAATTTTGTTGTCATTAATTTGATGCTAATCTGCCAAACTTCATAATAAGAAAGTGTAACAAGGAGGAGGAGGAGGAAGAAGAAGGAAAATGGAGAAAGGAAGGAAGGAAGGAAGGATCCAATGTGGGTCTAATTGCGAAGTTCCAATTTTCAGCTTGGTGGTATAATAGTTTTGGGGTTTGGTTTGGTGTTGGCAAAAAAATAGAGTGTTTTATGAGGTGTTTGATAGCCAAAAATGAAAAATGTTTAATTTTTAAAAATCACCAGGTTCGACATCGGGTTCCAAAGTCATCAAAATATAAGGACGCTTAATTTTTTTTACTTTCTTATTTTAAAAAGTATTTAGCCAAATTATTTGGTTAAATTGTCTTATGGATTATTGCAACTGAGTAATGGGTTAAACCCTAAACCCTAAACCCTTCAAAACCTTGCTGGAGGTCATTTATGAGTGGAAGAGCTCACCATACCATGACCGACACACTCACTCACTAACTTTTGGTTGCCAAAATGGGTTTAGGGTTTAGGGTTTTGCCAAAAGGTGTGTCACCACCGTAGTTGTCTTTTAGTTAATACCAGCAATCTGATGTACTCTTGGTGCCAATATGGGACTTGCAGAGAGCACAACATTACTTGCTTAGCAATCATATAGAAATATGAAATATTTTTAACTCACCTCTCACCACTCAGGTCTATCCTTATTCCTACATAAGTTTGCCATTGTGACACCCCCAAAAAGGACTATTTAGTATGTTCATAATAGAGATATGATAATAATATCTTGCAAACTTGAACATGTGTTTTTGGGAAGAATTAATTGATTTTGAAATTTTTCATTTAAAAAAAAAAGATTATTCTTGAAGATTCAATATTTCCCTTCACAAATTCTTTGCTATATAAACAAAAGAATTCTAAAAATTTCAACATTATTTTAAATAATAATATTTAATGTTGAAGCTGCCAAGGTATGATGAGATAATCAAATCACATTTCAACTAACCTCTCTCAATGCCAATGGGCTTTTTAGTTTTGTCAAGGGATGGTTTGACCATCCATATGGGGGGGGGGAGGAGGCTTGGAGAATATGAATAGGCCACCCTCTTATCAAGGAGTATTAGAACATGCAAAAAATACTATGAACACAATTGGGATTATAAATTATACTCAGAAGATGAGGCCATGCAACATGCACCCAATAGAGCCAAATTTCTTTTTCTTGTGGGGAGGGTGGAGAGGTGTTGGGCCTTTTGTGTTCCCAATGTGTTCTCATCATGTTCCCATTGTGTTCACATCAAGTTCCCAATGGGTTACCCAACATGTTCCCAATAGTGTCTCACTTTGTCCCATGTGCTCACCCAACATTGTCCTCTTGAAACCTACATAGGTGGGCTGATATTGAGACTTATATGTCTCTAGGTTTGGAGTGAATACTTTTGTACTAGGAAATCTCCAAAGTTCCAAAACTTTTTTGAGATGGACCAATCAAAGAGGCTCATAGTATGTCATCCTGCACAATAAAATTGGATGAAAAAAATCAAAATATGCCGGTTTGGCTCGAGAAAATAGTTTTGGCTCAGAATAATTGCATGGTTTGCGGTGGCTGGTGAAAGACGCAGCTGTGCTGTTCACATGCAGAAAAGAGTGTAATAAATATGATCTGACTATTGCTCAATGTTTTCTCATTGGCCCATCATCATGATTGGTCCAGATGGTTTGCTATTAGTAGTACCCCCACCTATTGGCTGTCCCCCAGTTTTAGTTTCATGGGTGAGGTTGCAAATTAACTAAACTTGGATGTGAAAAATAATTTTTGCAGGCGACTAACCTTTGTTTAGGTTGCCCTCCAAATACACTAGGTAGGAAATTCCTCCCCAGTGTGTAGCGTCACCAGTACACTTACAAGAGCTTTGGATGGGGGGGCCAAGCTGGGCTTCTCAATCAATCCTTGCCATCATTTGGGTCGAGGAAAAGATCATTTGTGGGAGGGATGGGTTTGATGAGGTACTTGTTAGAATAAGACCTAACACCTGCTTAGGTAAGAAACCATAAGCTATATAACACTGATTGTCGAGCCAAACAGAAGTTGTGTAATCTCCTATTTGGGCTATTGAGTATCAAAGGGAACAAGCTTCCTTTTTGAGATGCAACATTGCCATTCATATTCAACAAGTAGTTGATTCTTTGTCACAATTCCTCATGTTTTATGAGTACTTGATTCCTCATCAACCTAGATGGAGGGAGGAATCAAACTATACTCGTAAAATACCATCCTCTCTCTCCACCCTTTCCTTAGTTTTCCCATTTCTGATCCAAATGTTGCAACATTACTTGAGTCATTTCATCAATAAATATTTTAGACAGCAAACCCAAGTATAATTTTTACACCGAGAAGCTCATCCCTTCAAAACCCAACAAATAGTTCATGTCCAATTTTGACACCCAATTTTGACACTATTCTAATGAGACTAGATCTATATATTAGGATATGCGATTAATTTGTTTGGATGTTACCATACTTCAACCCTCCCAAACCATGGCCCAGTCTTTGCACACTTTTGGTATTTCTTGAAAGCCCTTGACAACGTTTGTTGTTTCACAATTTTTGGACCAATGGAGAGAACACTATAAATGAAGAATGTTTTTTTTTTCTAAATTTAAAAATATTTTCCATCAAATTGGCTTTTCCACAAAGAACTCTGTAAGAGCCAAATTTGATGGGAATCGTATTGGGATGGGTGACCTTACATGAGGTTTAACATATACTTGGGGTGCATATAGACCCTTCCCCTATACTTAAGACCCAAATAGGCAATTGTGAGGATCCTAGATTCTAATTAGTAATTTGATTATGTTTTTTACCCCCCCCAAATTTGTGATATGCAAATTTATATATATATTTTTTCACTCAAAAAATAGAAAAATTAGACAATATTACACTAATTAAAAATATTACAGAAAATTTGTTGATTTTTTTTTTTTTGGGGGCTCATGATCATATTGTGGCTAGAGCTATGAGTGCCATATCCATAGGCCAAACTTCAAGTGAGATTGAGAGTGGAAACCAACCTTCAAGAAAGAGGTTAAACACCCCTCCCCCTCCCCAAATGAGCTTTTATACAATGAATAACATAAATAATATTTATTTATTTAACCCCCCCCCCAAAGGGGGGGTCAAACCAATCAAACCCTATGATTGATTATTTAGCATCCTCGCCCACCCCATCCCCATTATTTGATAGGTTGAAAACTTCAACTTGGCAAAACATTTGGTCTAAACTCTTTCCTTTGGGTCGAAGGAAAACCCATGTATATAAAAGAGGCAAAGGATGGAACCCATTCAAAGAAATACAAAGGCAAATAAAAGCACAAGACTACACATGTCACAAAAGAAATAGAACAATACATTATGTCATGATGATGATTTATTTATTATTTATGGTTTTCAAATTTTGCACAAATGTGAAAAATAAATATGAAGTGGGAATATTCTATCACTTTTTATATTAAAAAAAAGAAAAAGTAATTAGATTTTCAATCATGTTGTGACATGTCCCTATTGATTTTTTTGGTTTGGTAGTAATTTTTTAAAATGTTTAAATAGGTTGGTTTCTAGAACATATTATCATTTAATGTGAGAACCCTTTTGGGTTCCTCGTAACTAATGCAATATTTTTAAAAAATGAAAAAATAATCATGACAATTTTTCTTTTACAACAACATGATGATGATGATGATGATGATGTAAATTAAAATATTTTTTGATTTTTTGATTTTTCCCTTAATTTATGGCCAAATTTATCATACAATTATCCATTGTTGATATTAAATGAATGACAAGGCCATTGTGTATAACACACCTTGTTTTCTCTCCCAAAAAAAAATTAAAAAAATTGTGAAGACATTTAATAGATAATCTTTTAGAATGTTTGAGAATATTTTATTTTCTGACGTGGAATTAATCCTCAAAATTAATATAATTATTTATTTTTATTTATTTTTTAAAAAAAAACAGATATGTGTTGAAGCTGCCCAAGGTACTACTACTACTATTATTATGGTAAACTATGGTTATGTTTTTATCTAAAGACCCGAGGCCCTAACCCTACGGACATCCTCCCCTCCACCCCGACCCCTCTCCCCCCCCTCAAAAGCTCAAAATAATTTGTCAAAGAAAGGAATTTGTCATGAACTAGAGTCAAAATAATTTGTTGAAAGGCCAATAGAGGATTGAAACAAACCGCGGTTAAGTAGAGTCCGAGGAGGAGTACTACGGTGCTTGTGAATTATTTAATTAACCCATGGGACAAGACACACTCTCGGATGGACCGATGGATGGATGGATGGACAGACTCACTCGAACATACAATTCTGGCCGGAATACCCAGCTGCCGTGGTTCTTGTAGGCCAGGAACTCAAACCCGTATGGTGAGACGGCGGCTCCATGTGTGCCATGTGAAGCGAACATCGGTTTTGCACATGGGTGGCTACCAAGAGGTTTGGTTGGATGGATGGATGGATGGACGGACGGAGGGAGATTTGTTTGTCTCTTGCATCTATCATCTAGCCATTCACATTGAAAGAGTATAACATTGAACTACTGCTTCCCTTGCCAAAAATATCTTTTTGGGACAGTTTTATTTATTTATTGCTTTTTTTTAATGACCACAAAAAATTGGGAAATTTTTGGAATTAAAATAAATAAAATCTAGTGTAAATTTGATTAAATTTATCTGTTTTTTGGAATTTTTTTTGGTCAAATGTTTTATACACAAAATTGGGAGGGGAAAAACCAAAAAAAAAAAAAGAACAAAGGTAAAATGAACAAAAAAAAAAGAAAAAAAATTAATTTTAATATAAATATAAATAAGAAAAAAAAAAAAAAA
>Ga0116227_10007445_pt1 | contig 21348 bp, 26 predicted proteins | sample S1TSphgellanicum_FD_89693 | JGI IMG/M metagenome (GOLD analysis project Ga0116227, IMG submission 89693) | Host-associated microbial communities from peat moss isolated from Minnesota, USA - S1T2_Fb - Sphagnum magellanicum MG | ecosystem: Host-associated > Plants > Peat moss > Unclassified...
CGATCTGCGGGCCGCCGCCATGCACCACCACCGGGTTGATGCCCACGGCTTTCAGCAGCACGATGTCTTCCGCGAAGTCCTGCGCCAGCGCCGGGTCGCCCATGGCGTGGCCGCCGTATTTCACCACGAAGGTGCGGCCTTCGTAGCGCTTGAGGTAGGGCAGTGCCTCGATCAGCGTTTCGGCCTTGGCCAGCAGAGTATCGAGCGGCAGCGGGGTGGCGGGCGTGTCAGACATGGGCGGGCCTTAGATCGAATTTATGACGATTGAAAGAGTTGGGCCTCTCAGCGTCGGTCCAGCCAGCGGCCCAGTGCGACGAAGACATAAATCAGCGGCGGCACCATGATGGTGGAGAGCGTCAGCTTGGAAATGATCTGCCCCGTCATCAGCGCGCCCAGCGGCAGCGGATGGCCCGTGGCGGTGTCCAGCACGCCGTAAAAGCTGATGGTGATGAAGATTACCGTATCCACCACCTGGCTGAGCATCGAGGCGATCCAGGCCCGCAGCCACAGCAGTTGCGAGGTGCGCCCGCCCGCCGCCAATCGCGAGAACACGGCCACGTTCAGCGTCTGCGATGTGCCATAGGACACCAGCCCGGCAAGCTGCATGCGCGCGCCCTGTCCCAGCAGGCGGGCAAAGGCGTCCTGATCGTGCCAGAAGGGCGCGGGCGGCACGACGTTGATCACCGTCACCAGCAGGATCATCGAGACAATCAGCGGGACAAAGCCAAAGCGCACCAGCCGGTTGGCGGTTTGCGGCCCGTGCAGCTCCGCCGTGGCCGAGCCCAGCACCACCAGCAGCAGGAAGGCGAAAATCCCCGATTCCACCGCCAGATCGCCCAGCACCGGCCAGTGGCCAAGGCTCGCGATCTTGGTGCCGAGCACGCCTGCAAGCACGCAAAGGCCGCCGTAGAGCAGGGCTCCGGCGAAAAGGGACAGGGGGATGTTGGAGGAGGAGGTCGGCTGGGTCTGCATTGGCAGGCTTTAGCGACAGATGCGCCGCGCGGGAAGGGGGCGCTTTGCGGGGTGTGTTTCAGAAAAGGAAGAGGCAGAAGGGAAAGGGAAATATGCGAGGGTCATAACCCTCGCGCTCCCTTTAATGTCTGCGTTGCGCATCGGGTTCGGCCAAGGCGCTCAGTTTGCCGCGCCGCAGGCATGAAACGTTGGAGCACCGCCATATCAGGGATTTGAAAGCCTGCGGCGCCTTAGGCTGCGCAGGTGGAGAGTTTGTGCGCAAGGATCGGGCGCCACCACCCGCTCGTCGGAAGACGTCATGGGAGCGCGAGGGGGTAACCCCCTCGCATCTTCTTACTCTTCGTCTTCTTCCTTCAACAACTCCCGCACAAACGGAATCAGCCCCGTCTGGCGCACCCGCTTCAGGCGCTCGGCGCACAGGATCTGGCGCACCTCCTGCAGGCAGGCGTCGAAGTCCTCGTTCACGACCACATAGTCGTAAGAATCCCAGTGCGAGATCTCCGCCTGAGCCCGCGCCATGCGGCTGGCGATAATCTTCTCGCTGTCGGTGCCGCGACCGATCAGGCGGCGCTGCAGCTCATCGAGGCTGGGCGGCAGGATGAAGACGCGCACCACATCGGTGCCGGCCTTCTGCGAAAGCTGCTGCGTGCCCTGCCAGTCGATGTCGAACAGGAAATCGCGGCCCTGCTTCAGCGCCTCGCGGATGGCGGCCTTGGGCGTGCCGTAGCTTTTGCCGAAGACGTGGGCCCATTCGTAGAACTCGTTCTCTTCGGCCATGCGGTCGAATTCGGGCTGGGAGACGAAGTAGTAATCCTTGCCGTCCACCTCACCGGGCCGCGGCGCGCGGGTGGTGGCGGAGATCGAGGGGCTGATCTCGTCGTCGCTTTCCAGAATGGCGCGCGCGATGCTGGTCTTGCCCGCGCCCGAGGGGCTGGAGAGGATGAACATCAGACCGCGCCGGTGCAGGCGGTCGCCGGTATGGGGATGTGTTTCGGCCATGCACGCTGATGGCAAAGCCGCGCGCGCGGATCAAGAGGGCAAAACGTAGCCCTGCCGCAGCGCTTACTTCGCGGTTTTGCCGGGCAGGGGGGAGAGGAGTTCGCTGTCGAACTCCTTCTCGCGCAGCTTGGCGGCGGCTTCGGCCTCGTGCTCTTTCTTCTTGTCGTAGAGATGCTTGGCCAGCAGGGCGCCGCCCACCATGATGGCACCGGGCACCGAGCGGGTGGCAATGCGGGTGAGCGCGACGCCCACCAGCTTGCGCGGCAGCGACAGGCGGCCCTGCTTGCCCGCGCGGCTTTCCAGCAGCACGGTCTCGATGGCTTCCTCGGCAAAGCGGCGATGGCCCTTGCGCAGCTGGTCGGCGGCGCGGGTGGCGATCGGGTTGTGAGTCAGCGCTGCCGCTGCCGTGGGGAGCACGGAGAGCGGCAGTTTCGAGAAAAAGGGCAGCTTGGGCATGGGTGCAAGATCCTTACTTCTTGCGACCGAAATCCACGGTGACGACGTTTGATCCATCCTCGCTGGTCGCGACGGGCGCGCCATCGGGCGAATCGTTCTCGGCTTCCTCATGCGGCTCGGGGTCGAGGTCGGGCACGCTGGCCTGGAACTGCAGGCCGAAATCCACGGCGGGATCGACGAAAGCGGTGATCGCGGAAAAGGGAATCGTCAGTTTCGAAGGGATCTGGTTGAAGCTGAGGCCCACCGAGAAATGGTCATGCGCCACCGTCAGGTCCCAGAACTTGTTCTGGAGCACGATCGTCATCTCATCGGGGAAGCGGGCGTGGAGGTGTTGGGGAATATCCACACCGGGCGCGCCCGTCTTGAAGGTGATGTAGAAATGATGGCTGCCCGGCAGATAGCCGCCGCTGTCGGCCACCTGGCCCAGCACGCGGCCAACAACGGCACGCAGCGCCTCCTGCACGATCTCGTCATAGGGGATCAGGCTGTCGGGGGTATGGTCGGTCATGCGCTTTCGTTGGCCTGTGGGGCGGATCGGGTCAAGGGGGGTCTTGACGTCCGACTGACAGATTACGCCTCTTGCGATGACGCGGCAATTGGAAACGCTTGGGGAACGGCGGTGTTCCGCCCCAAATGATCATTTTTGCCCCTCCAGACTTTCTGGACATTGCCGCTTCCGCGCGTATAGGGACGCCATGCGTACCGCCACAATCGCCCGCAAGACCCACGAAACCGACATTTTCGTCGAGATCAACCTCGACGGTACGGGGCAGTTCGATGTCTCGACCGGGATCGGTTTCCTCGATCACATGGTCGAGCAGCTCTCGCGCCATTCGCTGATCGACATGACCGTGAAGATCAAGGGCGACCTGCATGTCGACCAGCATCACACGACCGAGGATTGCGCCATCGCCATCGGTCAGGCCGTGAGCAAGGCGCTGGCCGACAAGGCGGGTATCGCGCGCTATGGTCAGGTCTATTCGCCCATGGACGAGGCGCTGGCCCGCGTGGCGCTGGACATTTCCGGCCGCCCCTGGCTGGTGTGGAAGGCCGCCTTCACCCAGACGCGCCTCGGCGAAATGGACACCGAGCTGTTCGAGCACTGGTTCCACTCCTTCGCTCAGGCCGCAGGCATCACGCTGCATTGCGAGCTGCTCTATGGGCAGAACAACCATCACATCATCGAGGGCCTGTTCAAGGGCCTGGCCCGCGCGCTGCGTCAGGCGGTCGAGCTGGACCCCCGCAAGGGCGGCGCGGTGCCCAGCACCAAGGGGCTGCTCGGTGACGGATCACTGGAGGCGTAAGTCATGTTCATCTGCGTTCTGACCTATACCGCATCGCCCGAGGATGTGGCCGCCGTGCGCCCCGCGCATCTGGATTTCCTGAAAGAGCAGCATGCGGCGGGGCACTACATCGGCTGGGGCCGTCAGGCCTCCGGTCAGGGCGGCGTGGTGTTCGCCAAGGGCGATGACCGCGCGGTGATCGAAGCCGTGGCCGCGACCGATCCCTACATCAAGGGCGGCGTCGCGACGGTCGAGGTGATCGAGCTGAACGTCGCCTTCCTCTCGCCCGATTTCGTGAGCGACGTTACGGCATGACGCTGGCGCTGATCGACTATGGCGCGGGCAACCTCCATTCGGTGGCCAATGCGCTGAAGGCGGCGGGCGCGAAGGATGTTGCCATCACCGCCGATCCCGATGTGGTGGCCAAGGCCGACCGCGTGGTGCTGCCGGGCGTGGGATCGTTCAAGGCCTGCGCCGAGGGGCTGAACGCCATCGACGGTCTGGTCGAGGCGATGGAAATCCGCGTGCTGGGCGACAAGGTGCCGTTTCTGGGCATTTGCGTGGGCATGCAACTGCTGGCAACGCGCGGTGTGGAGCATGGCATCACCCAGGGCCTGGGCTGGATTCCGGGCGAGGTTCGCCTGCTTGAGCCCGCCGATGCCTCGATCAAGATTCCCCATATGGGCTGGAACGATGTGATCGTGGCGCCGGGCGCGCCGCTGGTCGAGGGCGGCGAGGGCTATTTCCTGCACTCCTATCATTTCGTGCCCGAGGATGAGGGCCATGTGCTGGCGCGTACCGTGCATGGCGTGCCGGTGGTGGCCGCCGTGGGGCGCGACAACATCGTGGGCGCGCAGTTCCATCCGGAAAAGAGCCAGAGGTTCGGGCTGGATGTGCTGGAGCGGTTTCTGGTCTGGCAGGGGTAAAAAAGGGGAAATGCGAGGGTGTTACACCCTCGCGCTCCCTTTAATGTCTGCGTTGCGCCACGGGTTCGACCTTGCGCCAGGTTTGCAGCGCCGCAGGCTTTAAGGCCGCTGCGCGGCGGGGAGTTTCGAAGGCGAGGATCGGGTGCCACCACCCTCTCGCCGGAAGACGTAACGGGTTGAAGGGGCGTAACGCCCCTTCGTAATTTCTTTTCTTGATAGGGCCTAAAAACCAATGATCGTTTTCCCCGCCATCGACCTGAAAGCCGGCCAGGTCGTCCGCCTGGCAGAGGGCGACATGAACCGCGCGACCGTCTATGGCGACAATCCCGCCGCTCAGGCGCAGATCTTCGCCGATGCGGGCAGCCAGTTCCTCCATGTGGTAGACCTCGACGGCTCCTTCGCGGGCCGCGCCGAGAACCGCGAGGCGGTGGAAGGCATCCTGCAGAGCTTCGAGGGCCATGTGCAACTCGGCGGCGGCATCCGCACGCGCGAGGCGGTGGCGGGCTGGTTCGATCTGGGCGTTAGCCGCGTGGTGATGGGCACCGCCGCACTGAAGGACCCTCAGTTCGTCAAGGATATGGCCAAGGAGTTCCCTGGCGGCATCGTGGTGGCGGTGGACGCCCGCGACGGCTTCGTGGCCACCGAGGGCTGGGCTGAAGTGTCGGACGTTTCGGTGGTGGATCTCGCCCGCCGTTTCGAGGATGCGGGCGTTGCCAGCCTGCTGTTCACCGACATCGGCCGCGATGGGCTGCTGAAGGGCGCCAACATCGAGGCGACCGTCGATCTGGCGCGCCGTGTGGATATTCCCGTGATCGCCAGCGGGGGGGTGAAGGGGCTGGATGATATCCGCATGCTTTCGCTCCACGCGCATGAAGGGATCGAGGGTGTGATTACCGGGCGTGCTCTGTTCGAAGGGCGGCTGGATCTGGCGGCTGCTATCGCGATGGCGGCCAAGGAAGGTTGAAGAAGGGATTGATGCGAGGGGGGTACCCCCTCGCGCTCCCATGAATTGTCGGCGTTGCGTGAAGGGTTCGGCCAAGGCGCAACGTCGCGGCGCCGCAGGCTTTAAAGCCGCTGCGCGGCAGAGAGTTTATGCGCGAGGGTAGTTTTAAAACTGCCCTCGCGCCGGAAGACGTCATGGGGGTGCAGGGGGTGTAACACCCCCTGCTTATTCCCTCCTAAACTTTGGAAAACCGCATGTCTGTTCGCATCCGTGTCATTCCCTGCCTTGATGTTCGCGATGGCCGCGTGGTGAAGGGCGTGAACTTCGTCGACCTCATCGATGCGGGCGATCCGGTGGAGCAGGCCCGCGCCTATGACGCGGCGGGCGCGGACGAGCTGTGCTTCCTCGACATCAGTGCCAGCCATGAGGGGCGCGGCACGCTGCTCGATGTGGTGCGCCGCACGGCGGAGGTGTGCTTTATGCCGCTGACGGTCGGCGGCGGCGTGCGCAGCGCCGAGGATGCGCGCGCCCTGCTGCTGGCCGGTGCGGATAAGGTGGCGGTGAATTCGGCGGCGGTCAGCCGGCCCGAGGTGGTCAGCGATATCGCCGAGAAGTTCGGCAGCCAGTGCATCGTGGCCTCGGTTGATGCGCGTCAGGTTGCGCCGGGCCGCTGGGAAATCTTCACCCATGGCGGTCGCAAGGCCACCGGCATCGATGCGCTGGAACACGCCATCAGGCTGGCCGAACTCGGCGCGGGGGAACTGCTTGTCACCAGCATGGACGGCGACGGCACGCAGAACGGCTATGATCTGGCGCTGACCCGCGCGATTGCTGATGCGGTCAACGTGCCGGTGGTCGCCAGCGGCGGCGTGGGCAATCTCGATCATCTGGTGGCGGGCGTCACGCAGGGCCATGCCAGCGCGGTGCTGGCGGCCAGCATCTTCCACTTCGGCAAGCACACGATTGCTGAAGCACACGAAGCTCTTCGCGCCGCTGGTCTACCCGCGCGGGCTTGACCTGAGCGCGCCATCAAAGCATCGCTGAACCCATGGAACAGACATCTGACATCGGCGCCACACTGGAACGCCTTGAGGCGACCATCGCCGCGCGCCGCAGCGCCGATCCCGAGACCAGCTATGTCGCGAAGCTCAACGCCAAGGGCTTGAAGAAGATCGCGCAGAAGCTGGGCGAGGAGGGCGTGGAAACCGTCATCGCGGCTCTCGCCGAAGACGATGCGGCGCTGACCGGCGAAGCCGCCGATCTGATCTTCCATCTGATCGTGCTGCTTCAGGCGCGCGGGCTGGGTCTGGCCGATGTCTGCGCCGTGCTCGACCAGCGCGAAGGCATCGGCGGTCTGGCCGAAAAAGCCGCCCGCACCAAGTAAGGAGCCCAAGCATGCCCATCGACGCAAGGCTGCCCTATGACGAGGCCAACATCTTCGCGAAAATCCTGCGCGGGGAGATCCCCTGCAAGAAGGTCTACGAAGACGATTTCGCACTGGCCTTCCACGATATCGCCCCCAAGGCGCCGGTCCATGTGCTGGTGATTCCCAAGGGTCCTTACGTCAGTTGGGATGATTTTTCCGCCCATGCACCCGACGCTCTGATCGCCGGTTTTGTACGCGCCGTGGGCACGGTGGCGCGCCAGTTCGATCTGGTCGAGCCCGGCTATCGCCTGCTGGCCAACATCGGCCCGGATGGCGGTCAGGAAGTGCCGCATCTGCATATCCACCTGTTCGGCGGCGCGCCTTTGGGGCCGATGCTTGCGTAAAACGCGCCCCAAACGCTAAAAATCGCGGTAAAATTAAGGTAAATGAACCAAGGAGGCGGCTCGGCCTTGCCCTGCCGCCCCGCACCGGGCTAGAGCCTGAACAATGACGTTTCAGGCAGCCCCCCCTGTCTTCCCGCATCCCCTGCCTCAGCCCTCCAGCGGGCTGATGACCGGCGCCGTGCATTATTTCGCCGTGCGCGCCTATTACGAGGATACGGACCTGTCGGGCGTGGTCTATCACGCCAACTATCTGCGCTGGTTCGAACGCGCCCGCTCCGACCTGCTGCGCCTGCTCGGCATCGACCAGCGCGCGGCGGTGGAAGCCGGTGAGGGCGCCTATGCCGTGACCGAGATCGCCATCCGCTACGCCAGCCCCGCGCGGCTCGACGACGATGTGCTGATCGAGACCCGCGTGGAGGAGCTTGGCGCCGCTTCCTGTCGAATGTGTCAGTCAGCGTTCAGAAATGGTGATCTACTGGCCAGGGCGCAATTGCGGGTGGGCTTCGTCAGCCCCCAGGGGCGGCCACGGCGTCAACCGGCGGCATGGCGTGCCGCTTTCGAGGACTTTCTGGCGGGGCGCGTTCCGCCGTCGGGCATCAAGGATGAGGCTTGAACAATGAGTGTGATGACGTTGCTCGTGATGGGCGCCGCCGGTCTTGATGGCGCCCCCGACCATCTGGACCCCGTGCGCCTGTTCATGGATGCCGATCCGGTGGTGAAGGGCGTGCTGGGCGCGCTGGCGCTGGCCAGCCTGTGGGTCTGGACGATCATCATCACCTTCTCGGCGCGTATTCTTGGCATCGCCCGCAAGACCGAGGCCTATGAGGCCGAGTTCTGGAAAGCCCGCGATCTCGAAGCCTTCCAGAAGGGCGCTCAGGGCCAGAAGGCCGATCTGCCCGCCGCCAAGGTGGTGGCCGCGGCCCTGTCCGAATGGCGCCGCTCGGTCACCGGCAAGGTGGACCGCGAGGCTGCGCGCGGCCGCCTCGCCAGTGCGATGGACAGCGTCGTCGCCGCCGAGACCGAGGAACTGGCCGACCGGCTGAACTTCCTCGCCACGGTCGGTTCGGTGGCGCCCTTCGTCGGCCTGTTCGGCACGGTGTGGGGCATCATGAACAGCTTTTTCCAGATCGGCCAGCAGCAGAATTCCTCGCTGGCGGTGGTGGCGCCGGGCATTTCCGAGGCGCTGTTCGCCACGGCGGTCGGCCTGTTCGCGGCCATTCCGGCGGTGATCGCCTACAACCGGTTCTCGCATAAGGTGAACGGGTTTGAGTCGCGGTTGCAGCGTTTTGCGGATCGGTTCCATGGGAGCCTGAGCCGGGAGCTGGATCAGCTGTGATTCAAAAGAAGAACAGGCTTGAGGGGGTTACCCCCTCAAACTCCCATAACGTCTCCCGACGCAAGGGCAGTGGCGCCGCGATCTTGCGCCAACGTCCCACCGCGGGTGGCAATTATTCCCTGCGGGGCAGAGAGGTTGTGCGCAACCTTTCGGCCACCCGTACCCGCGCGTCGGAAGACGTAACGGGGGTGCAGGGGGCGATGGCCCCCTGCTTCATCCCTTCCTCCTTGGGAGCCTGACTCATGGCGATGGGCATCCACAAATTCTCGCGCGGAGGCCGCCGCAGTCGCGGTTCGCGCTCGCCGATGGCGGAGATCAACGTCACGCCGCTGGTCGACGTGATGCTGGTGCTGCTGATCATCTTCATGGTCACGGCGCCCTTGCTCAAGGCGGGCATCCCGATCCAGTTGCCGGACAGCCACGCCAAGCCGCTCGACCAGACGCCCAAGCAGGTGACGATCAGCATGGACCGTGAGGGCACCGTGTTCATCGACGATGCAGAGGTGTCGCCGGGCGAACTGTCGGACCGTCTGGCCAATCTGCCCAAGGATGTGGATGGCAAGGAGCCGCTGGTGGTGCTGCGCGCCGACAAGGGGCTCGATTATGGCCGGGTGATCGGCCTGATGGGCGATCTCAACCATGCCGGGGTCACCTCGATCTCGCTGGTGACGGTGTCGGCGGGCGATCCCGGCGCGCCTGCCAAGCGCGGGAACTGACGACCGATGGCGAATACGATGCGCAAGAGCGAGATGGGGGGGCTGGCGATTGCGCTGGTCGGCCATGTTGCGCTTGTGTGGGTGCTGGCGATGTCGTGGCATGGCAAGACGCCTCCGCCGCCCCCGCGCATGACGGTGACCTTGAGCGATAACGTCGGCCTGCAATCGGAGGCGCCCAGCCATGAGCAGGCCGCCGCCGATGTGGCCCCCACGCTGGGTCAGGCCCAGCCCGAGGAGCAGGCCGCGCCGCTTCCTCCCGCGCCCGAGCCGGTGAAGCCCGTGCCGGTGCCGGTCCCCAAGCCGCAACCCAAACCCGAGCCGAAGCCTCAGCCGCGCCCCGAGCCGGTGAAACCTCAGCCGAAGCCCGAACCCAAGCCGGTGCCCAAGCCCGAGCCCCATAAACCTCAGCCCAAGCCCGAACCCAAGCCCGCGCCGCATAAGCCCGAGCCGGTGAAGCAGGCGCCCAGCAAGAGCAAGCCTCAGGACGATCCGGTGGGCCGCGCCATAGCCGCGCGTGAGGGCAAGGCCAACACCAAGGGCAGCAAGGATGCCAAGCCCAGCGAGAAGCCCGCGGGCGGCAGCCGCCTTGGTGCGGACTTCCTCAAGGGCCTGGCGCCTCAGGGCAGCGGCAAGGCGCAGACGCCGCCGGCGGCCAACATCGGGCCAGGTGTGCGGGCTGGCTTGGCCAGTGCGATTTCGCGCGCGCTCAAGCCCAATTGGCGCGTGCCTCAGGGCGTCGACACCGACGAATTGGTGACGATCCTCTCCTTCGATCTCAACCGGGACGGCACGCTGGCCGGGCCGGTGCGGGTGGTGAGCCAGACCGGACTCACCGACAGCAACAAGACCCAGGCCCATATCCATGCAGAAAATGCCGTTCGCGCGGTGAAGCTGGCTGCACCCTTTGCTTTGCCGCCGGAGTATTATGATGCATGGAAGCATGTGGCATCCTTCCGCTTCGACAGGAATCTGGCACAATGAAGACTTCGATGAAGGCCCTGTTGATGGCCGCAGGCATGAGCGCGGTGCTGGTTGGCAGCGCGGCTGACGCTCAGCAGATCGCCCCCACCTCGATCCTGCCGCCGCCGCAGATCCAGCAGCAGAAGCCTGCCGATGCGGGCGGCCTGACGGGCTCGGTGTCCGACGATTCAGCCTGGGTCGATCTTGGCATCGACATTCCCAGCTTCGCCACCCCCGCCGATGTGCCCACGCAGGCCAGCGCGGGCAGCACGGCGGCGCTGGGCCGCGCCATTGCCGATGTCATCACGGCGGATCTGAAGAACAACGGCCTGTTCAAGCCCATCGGCCCGGAAAAGCTGCCCGGCATCGGCATTGGCGACGTTACCCAGCCCGACTTCCCCGGCTGGAGCTCGCGCGGGGCCGAGATGCTGGTGCATGGCAGCGTGCGCGCCGGGGGCGACGGTTCGCTGCTGGTCTCGTGCTATCTCTATGACGTGCGGCTGCAGCAGCAGCTCACCAAGGCGGCCTGGACCTTCTCGGCGGGCGACTGGCGCCGCGCGGCGCACAAGTGCTCGGACGTGATCTATTCGCGCCTGTCGGGCGAGAGCCCCTTCTTCGACAGCCGCATCGCCTATATCGCCGAGACCGGCCCCAAGAACCATCGCATGAAGCGCCTGGCGATCATGGACAGCGATGGCGCCAACCACCGCTTTATCACCACCGGCCAGGCGATGGCGCTGACGCCGCGTTTCTCGCCCGATTACAAGAAGATCGTGTATCTGTCCTATCTCAACGGACGGCCGCGCATCTACATCTATGACATCGCCTCCTCCAGCCAGCGTCTGGTGGCGGAGACCGGCAATCCCACCTTCGCCCCGCGCTGGTCGCCGGACGGCAAGTGGATTCTCTATTCGATGGCGGTGGCTGGCAACACCAACATCTATCGTGTCTCGGCGGCGGGCGGCTCCAGCCAGAAGCTGACCGACACGCCCGGCATCAATGTCGGCGGCAGCTACTCGCCCGATGGCAGCCGCATTGTGTTCGAAAGCGATCGCGGCGGCAGCCAGCAGATCTATGTGATGAATGCCGACGGCAGCAACCAGCATCGCATCAGCTTCTTCGGCGGCAAGGCAGCCACCCCCGAGTGGAGCCCGCGCGGCGACCAGATCGCCTTCACCCGCATCGGCGGGGGCGAGTTTGCCATCGCGGTCACCAGCCCGTCGGGTGGCTCGGCGCATACGCTGACTCACAGCTGGCAGGACGAATCGCCCACCTGGGCGCCCAACGGCCGCATCATCCAGTTCTTCCGTACCGAGCGCGGTTCGGGCCGCTCCAGCCTGTGGCAGGTTGATCTGACCGGCCGGCATGAGCGCCGCCTGCCCACGCCGGTCGACGGGTCGGACCCCAGCTGGGGCCCCGTCCGCCAGTAATTTCGCGTTTTATTCCGAGTTTTCCGGGGGGAATCGGCCCCCCTTCTTCCAAGCAGAGGAGTCTTCCCCATGTTCTCCAAGCTCCCTACCACCGTCAGGGGCATTGCCCCCGGCGCGATGGTTTTGACGCTGGGTCTGGCGCTCGCCGCCTGCGGCCACAAGCCGCCCAAGACCCTGCCGCCCGAGCCGGCCCCCGCCGTTTCGCAGTCGGCTCCGCCGACCGCGCCCGCCAATCAGGGCCCGGTTCCCGGCAGCGCCGCTGACTTCGTCGCGCAGATGATGGGCAAGGACACCATCCACTTCGCGCTCGACAAGTACAGCGTCGATCCCGGCGAGACGCCCGCCCTGCAGGCTCAGGCCCAGTGGCTGATGCGCTATCCGTCGAAGAAGGCCACCATCGAGGGCCACTGCGACGAGCGCGGCACCCGCGAATACAACCTGGCCCTGGGTGAGCGTCGTGCCACCGCGGCCAAGAACTATCTCGTCTCGCTGGGCGTCGATGCCTCGCGCCTGACGACGATCTCCTACGGCAAGGAACGTCCGGTCGACCCGGCGTCCACCGAGGAAGCCTACGCCCATAACCGCCGCGCGGTGACAGTCGCTATCGACTGATCTCTCTACGCGATCTGGTTGGAAGAACGCCCCGCTGGCCTGTGTGGTCGGCGGGGTTTTCTTTTCGGTTTTGGAAGAAGGAAGAATGCGAGGGGGTTACCCCCTCGCGCTCCCATGACGTCTTCCGGCGAGAGGGCAGGGGTGTTTGGATCGTTGTGCCTTGGCTTTCCACCAGCGCCATCTTGCCGCGCCGCAGGCTTGATCTTCCTGCCTGCGGCGCGGCAAGCTGGGCGCAAGGCTGAACCCTTGGCGCTGAGGCCGACATGAACGGGAGCGCGAGGGGATAATCCCCTCGCATCTTTCTTTTCCCCCCTTCGACCCCCGAATCCTTGCGCCGACCCGCGAATCCCCCCACAATGGCAGACTATGAACCGCGCACGTCGATCAAATGACTGGGGCTTTCCGCGTTGGCGGGGCTATGAGGCTGGGCGCGAGGCGGCGCAGATCCGCCTGTGCGACCGTGCGGGCTGCAATGAGCCCGGCAATTGCCCGGCGCCCAAGTCGCCCAACAACCCTGACCGCTGGTATTTTTGCCAGCAGCATGCCGCCGAGTACAATTCGGGCTGGGACTATTTCGCTGGTCTGGATGCCGAGGAAGCCGCCAACCGGGAGCGGTCGGAGCAGCAGACGAACGGCGGCTATCGTGAGAGCGCCTATTATGGCTGGGCCGGGTCAGGCGATGGCACGCGCAGCCGTGATGAGTTGAAGGCGCTGGAGGTGCTGGGTCTGGACCCGGATGCCGATTTCGAGGCGGTGCGCAAGGCGTGGCGGACCAAGGCCAAGGCGGTGCATCCCGATGTGCGCCCGAACGATGCCGAGGCGGCCAAGGCCTTTATGGGGCTGCAGGCGGCCTATGAGGTGCTGCGCGTGGCCGAGGAGCAGCGCAGCTGGAAGGGCGCCGGGGTGTGAGGCGCCTCATCGCCATCACTGCGATGGCGATGGGCATGACGATAGCGCCGGTTGCGCATGCCGATGAGAAGGCTGCCCCGGCATCGCCTGAAGAGAGCTTTGTCTACGAAAATGAAGCACTGGGGCTGTGCTATGACTGCCTGAGGGTCAGGATTGCGGTCTTGTCAGGGGACGAGGTGACGATCACGCGATGGCGGGTTGGGCCGGGCGCTTATGGGCATTATGACCCGACCGTGAGCCGCGAACATGTTTCCCGCGCGCGTATCCGCCGTTTCCTGAAAGCTCTGGCGCGTTATCGCCCGGCCGAAGCGAAGGCGAGCATGCCTTCGCTTTCATCCTGCTCGGTGTTTGTTACCGAAACCGGCGGGCTCACCATGCTGTGGAACGATGCGAGTGGGCAACAGAAGTTGTATGTCTGGTACGGCTGCGATCCGCCCCGCTACAAGGCGATGTTTGATGCCTTGCACCATGCGCCGGATCTTCTGGGGCTCGGGGACGTGCTCCAAGCCAAGAATTAGGGGTTGAGCTATCCCAACAAAAAAGCGCCGCATCCCCATCGGGAGCGGCGCTTTTTTACAGACCTGAGCTGCCCGCCAATCGGCAGGGCGGCCCGAATCTTACTTCGGCGAAACCACCATCAGCATCTGGCGGCCTTCCATACGCGGATAGGCCTCCACCTTGGCGATTTCGGCGATGTCTTCCTGCACGCGGCGCAGCAGGTTCATGCCCAGCTGCTGGTGCGAAAGCTCACGGCCACGGAAGCGCAGCGTCACCTTGACCTTGTCACCTTCCTCGATGAAGCGGTGCATCGCCTTCATCTTGGTTTCGTAGTCATGGTCATCGATGTTCGGACGCATCTTGATCTCTTTGATCTCCTGCGTCTTCTGAGTCTTGCGGGCGAGGTTGGCCTTCTTCTGCGCCTCGTAGCGGAACTTGCCGACATCGAGGAACTTGCAGACTGGCGGATCGGCGTTGGGCGATACTTCGACAAGGTCGAGCCCGGCCTCGAAAGCCTGTGCAATCGCGTCGCGGGTGTTCAGCACGCCAAGGTTTTCGCCCTCGCCGTCGATCACGCGCACCTTGGGCGACTGGATAAATTCGTTAAAGCGTGGCCCGCTTTTAACGGGGGGCGCCATACTGCGCCGGGGTGGGGGAGCTATAGTCTTCTCTCCTGTGGTAGCCGATACAAGAACGGGCGACACCAGAGCGCACCCCCGTCCGGGCCAAACACAAAGTGTCGAAGCCGTATCGGGAGTGCGCTCTGGTGCCGCGCGAACCTGCAGGCTCTTTAAAGCGATTCACGCAGGCAGCAAAGCGATATTTTCCGCTTATCGCGCGGAAAATCGGGCTTATGCGGCGATGGGGAAGCGTAGCACCTTGCCGCCCGCCGTAACCAGCGCCTCAAGGTCGCGCTCAGGCGCCAGAGCCGCGCGGATCGGCGGGGCGCTGGCGTCCAGCCCGCCGGTCAGCGTGCCATGGGCGGGCAGGATCATGCGGTCCCCCGCGCGCACGGCGCAGGGGCGGGAGATCATCCGGCCCTGCAGCCGCAAGCGCAGTTTGGGATGGAAATGGCCGGAAAGTTCAGCGCCCTGCACACCGGGTTCGGCGATATGGCGCAGGGCGATGCCGCGCGCCGTCAGCTCCTCGGCCACGGTGCCGGGCAGGGGCGAGTCGGCCAGGCCCTCATCGTGATTGCCGGTGATCCAGACGATCTCGGCACGGCGGGCCAGAACTTCCAGCAGATCCGCCGCCCCCGATTCGAGCCGCGCGGGCCCCTGCGAATCGTGAAAACTGTCGCCCAGCGCATAGATCCGCCGCGCGCCTGTCGCGGCCTGCGCGGCGCTCAGGCGCTCCAGCGTTTCGCGGCTGTCGTAGGGGGGCAGGAACTGGCCGCGCTGGGCATACCAGCTCGCCTTTTCCAGATGGAGGTCGGCCACCACCAGCGCCTGCTCCTCACCCCACCATAGCGCGCGGCAGGGCGAGAAGCGCCACTCGCCCCCGGCAAAGGCGAAAGGCGCGCCAAAGGCCGTCGCATCGCAGGAGTCGCCAATCGGAACAGAAGGGGAAAGCATGGCTCACCCTTGCCGCGCGGCGCGGGGGATGGCAAGCGACTGTCGCCGAGTTGAAACACGATGCCCATGGGATAGAACGATGACCGACTGGACCGCCCACACGCAAGAAGCCCGCGCCTGGTTCGAAAGCCTGCGCGACGCGATCTGCGGCGCCTTCGAGGCCATCGAGCGCGAGGCCGGATCGGACGCTTCTTTCGAATATACCCCATGGCAGCGCGCCGCTCACAACGATGAGGACGGCGACACCGGCGGCGGCGTGCGCGGGCTGATGAAGGGCAAGATTTTCGAGAAGGTGGGGGTGAACGTCTCCACCGTCCACGGCACTTTCGCGCCCAATTTCGCCTCCAGCATCAACGGCGCCAGCGTCGAGAACCCCGGCTTTACCGCCACCGGGATCAGTTTGGTGGCCCATATGGCCAACCCCCATGTGCCCGCCGTCCATATGAACACGCGCTTCCTCACGACCACCAAAGCATGGTTCGGCGGCGGCGCGGACCTCAACCCGCCGATCCCCTATGAGGCGGACACGCAGGACTTCCACGCGGCCTTCAAAGCCGCCTGCGATGCCCACGAGCCCGGCGACTACGACCGCTTCAAGGCCTGGGCCGACGACTATTTCTACATCCCCCATCGCGGCGTGCATCGCGGCGTGGGCGGGATTTTCTACGATCACCTCGATTGCGGCGATCAGGCGGCATGGGATGCCAACTTCGCTTTCACCAAGGCCGTGGGCGAGACCTTCCTCGACATCTTCCCGCAGATCGTGCGCCGTCGCATGGGGGCGGACTACACACCCGCCGAGAAGCAGACCCAGCTGGAATGGCGCGGGCGCTATGCGGAGTTCAATCTGGTTTACGACCGGGGCACGACGTTCGGCCTGAAGACGGGCGGGAATGTCGAGGCGATTTTGATGAGCCTGCCGCCTGAAGCAGCCTGGAGCTGAAGAAAAAGCAGAATGCGAGGGTGTTACACCCTCGCGCTCCCATGAATGTCAGCCTCGGCGCCTCGGGTTCAGCCTTGCGCTCAGCTTGCCGCGCCGCAGGCAGGAACACATAGCCTGCGGCGCGGCAAGGTGGCGCAGGTGGAGAGCCAAGGCGCTACGGTCGGGCACCACCACCCTCTCGTCGGGAGACGTCATGGGAGCGCGAGGGGGTAACACCCTCGCATTTTCCTTCCTCAACCTCCCTCCAAACCCCCTGTCACCAAACTGCCGCAAAAAGCCCTCTGGCGCTTTGGCATTTGCTTGATTACATGGGCCGCCACGAATCGACACGGGCTTGCAGCCCCATGCAGGCCCCACGCAAAGCGGGACAACGCATAGTGGCTAGCATCGACATCGCCCTCGGCCTTACTTTCGACGACGTGCTGCTGCGTCCGGCAGAATCGGACATCGTGCCCTCGATGGCCGATACGCGCACGCAGCTCACCAAGGGCATTGCGCTCAACATTCCGGTGCTCTCTGCCGCTATGGACACCGTGACCGAGGCTGACATGGCCATCGTCATGGCGCAGCTGGGCGGCATTGGCGTGCTGCACCGCAACCTCACCATCGAGGAGCAGGCTGCCGCCGTTCGCGCCGTGAAGCGCTTCGAAAGCGGCATGGTCGTCAACCCCATCACCATCAACCCGGACGCCACGCTGGGCGAGGCGCAGGCGCTGATGCAGCAGCACCGCATCAACGGCATCCCGGTGGTGGCGGCGGACGGCAAGCTGGTCGGCATTCTGACCCATCGCGACGTGCGCTTTGCCGACAATCAGGCCCAGCCCGTGCGCGAGCTGATGACGCATGACAATCTCGCCACCGTGCGCGCCGGCGTCTCGCAGGAAGAGGCCCGCCGCCTGCTGCATGCCCGCCGCATCGAGAAGCTGCTGGTGGTGGACGATGCCTATAAGTGCGTCGGCCTGATCACCGTGAAGGACATTGAGAAGGCGGTGAACTACCCCGCCGCCACCAAGGATGCCGCCGGTCGCCTGCGTGTTGCCGCCGCCACCACCGTGGGCGACAAGGGCTTCGCCCGCACCGAGGCGCTGCTGGATGCCGAGTGCGACGTGGTCATCATCGACACCGCCCACGGCCACAACCGCGACGTCGCCCGCGCTGTCGAGCGCGTGAAGAAGCTCAACCCCAACGCACAGGTGATCGCCGGCAACGTCGCGACCGCCGAGGCCACCAAGGCGCTGATCGGCGCGGGTGCGGATGGCGTGAAGGTGGGCATCGGGCCGGGCTCGATCTGCACCACGCGCATCGTGGCGGGCGTGGGCGTGCCCCAGCTGACCGCCATCATGGAAAGCGCCGAGGAAGCATCGAAGCACGGCATCCCCGTGATCGGCGACGGCGGCCTGCGCACCAGCGGTGATGCTGCCAAGGCTCTGGCCGCTGGCGCGAGCACGATCATGGTCGGCTCGCTGCTGGCCGGCACCGAGGAAGCGCCGGGCGAGACCTTCATCTACCAGGGCCGCGCCTATAAGGCCTATCGTGGCATGGGCTCGGTGGGCGCCATGGCGCGCGGCTCGGCCGACCGCTACTTCCAGCAGGACATCAAGGACCAGATGAAGCTGGTCCCCGAAGGCATCGAGGGGCAGGTGCCCTATAAGGGCCCGGCCAAGGATGTCGTCCACCAGCTGGTCGGCGGCGTGAAGGCGGCGATGGGCTACACCGGTTCGGCGACGATCGAGGATCTGCGCACGAAGTCGAAGTTCATCCAGATCACCAATGCCGGTCTGAAGGAAAGCCACGTTCACGACGTGACGATCACGCGTGAGGCGCCGAATTATCCGACGCGGTAAGAAGGTTTGAAGAAGAAGGGTAGGTGCGAGGGTGTTACACCCTCGCGCTCCCATTAATGTCTGTGTTGCGCTTCGGGTTCGGCCTTGTGTTAGGTCGCCGCGCCGCAGGCAGATGATTTATAGCCTGCGGCGCCTTCGGTCGCGCAGGTGGAGAGGCGGGGCACTCGGATCGGGAGCCACTGCCGTTGCGTCGGAAGACGTCATGGGAGCGCGAGGGGCCCGGAGCATCTCTCTTGAGAGATGCGACCAGCTAGGACTCCACCCTCGCATTTTCTTTTTCCCCTTATCTGGTAATCCAACGACATGACCCCAGCTGCCCGCGTCCAAGCCGCCATTGAGATTCTCGACGCGGTGATTGCTGCGGCTAAGGCGGGGGGCGCTCCGGCGGATCGGGTGTTCAGCGAGTGGTTCCGCACCCGCCGCTTTGCCGGATCGAAGGACCGGCGCGCGGTGCGGGATCTGGTCTACAATGCCATTCGCGCCTGCGGGCCCATCCCGGAGAGCGGTCGCGCGGCGATGCTGCGGCTGGTGCAGGGCGATGCGGCGCTGGCCAGCCTGTTCGACGGCGGGCGCCATGCGCCTGAGCCCATCGATCCGACGGAGGCTGTGGCGCAGGGCGGCGTGGCTCCCGCTTGGCTGGAGCGGGCTTTGGAGAGCAGCGCGGTGTCAGGGGACGAGGCTCTGGCGCTGCTGGACCGGGCACCGCTCGATGTGCGGGTCAATGCGCTGAAGGCTGAGCGTGATGGGCTGGTGCTGCCGGTGGAGGGCGAGCCTTTGCCTGCGCGTTACGGTCTGCGCTTTCCCGCCAACACGCCGGTCGAAAGCTGGGAGGCTTACGAACAGGGTCTGGTCGAGGTGCAGGATGGCGGCTCGCAACTGACCTGCGAGGCGGTGGCCGCGCTGCCGGGCGAAACCGTGATTGATCTGTGCGCGGGGGCGGGAGGCAAGACTCTGGCGCTGGCGGCAAGCATGGCGGGCAAGGGGCGGCTGGTGGCCTGCGATGTGGATCGCGCGCGCTTGCAGCGTCTGGCGCCAAGGGCCGAGCGGGCCGGGGCGCCCTTGATCGAGACCCTGCTGATGAACCCCAACCGGGAACTTGAAGCTCTGGCCGGTCTGGCGGGCAAGGCCGATGCGGTGCTGATCGATGCGCCCTGCAGCGGCACGGGCACATGGCGCCGCAATCCCGAGGCGCGCTGGCGGCTTTCCGAAAAGGAGCTGGCCCGCGTGACCGGCATACAGAGCCGCTTGCTGGATATTGCCGCCGCGCTGGTCAAGCCGGGCGGGCGGATCATCTTTGTCACCTGTTCGCTGCTGGATGCCGAGGGGGCGGATCAGTTGCAGGCTTTCCTCAGGCGCGATTCGCGCTGGCAGGCGGAAGAGTTGCATCTGGGCGCCGGAAATCCTGACATAGGCCAGCCGCGCGGCGCAGGCGTCAGGATGACGCCCGCGCGCGATCGCACGGACGGATTTTTCGTCGCGCGCCTTAAACGCGTGTGATAGCATCGGGTTCCATGTCGGAGACGATGTCCATACACAGGCGTGAAAGCCCGCGTTCGTTTAAGGAAACAGTCATGCGTTATGCCCCGGTTGCGCTGGTCCTCTCGGCCCTTGCTGCTCTGACGGCCAGTGCCGGACAAAGCGCCGTGCCAGAGGTGCTCGATCCGCGCGCCGCCGCGCTTGAAGCGCAGGGCAAGGCGGCTCTGGCCTCGGGCGATCTGGACCGGGCGACCGATGGTTTCGAGGCGGCTCTGGCGATGTCGCCGGGCAGCGCGGTGCTGGTGATGGATCTGGCCGATGTGGCGCGCCATCAGGCGATGCCGGGCAAGGCGCTGCATTATTACCGTGCCGTTCTGGCCCGCGATCCGGCCAATCTGGAGGCGCTCTCGGGCGAGGGTCAGGCGCTGGCGCAGAAGGGCGCCTTCGACAAGGCCAAGCGCAATCTGGCCCGGCTGGAGGCGATCTGCGGCGATGGCTGCCCGCCCGCGCGCAGTCTGGCCTCGGTCATCACCACGGCGCAGGCTTCGGGGGTTCAGGCGAGCGTGACCCCTGCGGCGGCGCATGTGGTCAGCGCGGACACGCCGGGTTCGGGTGTGGTGAACAACTGAGCCTGTTGCGCAAAAGGCAGGCATGAAAAAAGCCGGGGTGCCTTGATGGCAACCCCGGCTTTTTTGCGAGCTGTGTGCGATCAGATCAGCGCCTTGAACTCTTCGAGAACCGAGCGGTAGACGCGCTTTTTGAAGGGCACGATCAGGTCCGGCAGGGTCTCGGGATTGACCCATTTCCAGTCGCAGAATTCGGCCGGATCATGGGCTGCCAGATCGATCTCCTCGTCCTGCCCGGTGAAGCGGATCAGGAACCAGTGCTGGCGCTGGCCGCGATACTTGCCCTTCCACAGCCTGCCGATCAGTTCCTCGGGCAGGTCATAGAGCAGTTCGTCGCGGGTCTGGGCCAGGATCACGCCCTGCTCCTCGCGCACGCCGGTTTCCTCGGCCAGTTCGCGCCAGACGGCGGCGCGCAGATCCTCGCCATCGTCGACGCCGCCCTGCGGCATCTGCCAGAAATCGCCTTCATGGCCACCGCTGTTCTCGCGCTGGTCGATGCGCTGGCCGACGAACACCTGACCGGCGGCGTTGACCAGCATCACCCCGACGCAAGGGCGATAGGGAAGGTGAGTTAAATCATTCATGCTTTCGCTGCCCTGGGGCCCCCTGTGTGGAGCCTTTGATAGTCCGGGAAACCCGGTTTTGTCTTGCTGAAAAATCGCGGGAGATGGCCCATAAACAGGCGATTGCCGCTTGACTAGGCAGGGGCTAAGGTTTTTGCATCGACTGTGGTTTGATGGCAGACAGAAAAACTGGATTGCACGGCCTTGCGCCGCCGCCCAGGTGGCGAGGTGACGGGACAGGCGATGAATCCGGCAAAAGCTGGGCGGGCAGGCCGCTTCAGGCGCGGGATGTTGTGGAGATATTCCCCGTCATGCGATGATGAGAGGGTATTCATGGCCGTGATTCTCGCCGATGAGAGCGACCCCACCGCGCGCTCGACCGACAATGTCCCCGAAGCTGTCGTTGTGCGCTTTGCCGGTGATTCGGGCGATGGCATGCAGTTGACCGGCGGCCAGTTCACCCTGTCCACCGCGCTGTCGGGCAATGATCTGTCGACATTCCCCGATTTCCC
>Ga0116227_10007446_pt1 | contig 21347 bp, 26 predicted proteins | sample S1TSphgellanicum_FD_89693 | JGI IMG/M metagenome (GOLD analysis project Ga0116227, IMG submission 89693) | Host-associated microbial communities from peat moss isolated from Minnesota, USA - S1T2_Fb - Sphagnum magellanicum MG | ecosystem: Host-associated > Plants > Peat moss > Unclassified...
CTGATGAGCCTTTTTGAAGTTGGGTTGTTGGTTTTATGTTATTTGGGAATCATGAAGGGGAGATACCTCTAGCCTAGTGGTCACTCACATGATGCCACAAAGCTTCCCTCCTTTGTTTAATACCTACCTACAGACTGAAAATCCAATGTAGAAATCTGGCAATCTTTTACTATTTTCTCACCTCACTTTTGGCTTTTGAAACCCTCCAAAATCGCGCACATCTTTAATATAAGTGGGGTGCAAAGAGTATATAAATGGCTTTAAATTGACCCAATGCCGAACACAAATTTTGTCGACTGTCACAGGCTGGTTTTCTTCACCATCTGTCCGACGATAGGGTGAAATCTGCACAAAGACCTGTGTATTTTATTGCCTTGACCAGCCTAAGTCAGATCAGTTTGCCTAATTGGTTACCGGCTTATGTTCAGTGATGGGCGCTTCTACCCTAGCATGATTTTGGATTTTCACTAAAAAGAATTCCCCTAGTGCCAGGCATCTTTCAGTTCAATTGCAATATGAATTGATCGGCAACTTGACCTTGGTAGTCCAATAGCTACATGGACCATAAGTATGGATTTTCATAATACTGGCATTGCCTGCTTTATGGTGGGCACTAAATGCTAAGCAAACAGTTTCTAAGCACTTTAGGTTTTTGCAAGTACAATTCTTAGGGCCTGCACAGAACATTTCCTTTTTTATTAGTTGATAATTTTATAGCAGAGCAATTCCCACAATGAGCTGCTGCTTTGTTAGACCACTCCTCAGGTTTAATCATCTTGGTGCATATACATGTATTAATCCAAAAGCTTATTTCTATTCATTCCATTTATTCGTGAACTCATTGGTTTTGTTCTGTTTAATGTGCATTGATTTCAATTAGGCCAATAAATATCCATTGAAGCCAAACAACAAAGACATCTTGAAACAAGAAAGACACATCTTGTACATAACAAATAGAGTAATGTTTTCCAAGAATGAATTGAACATTCCTGAAGTTCTAAAACTGAATAGAAAATGCCCCTTGGAGTTTCGTTTCATTGCCTCCATGGCAATGTGAATGTCACAAAACCATCAAAAATTCCAAATTCCTAGAATCTTGAATTCTCTCACCCCAAGGTTTGCACATTCTGAAGTGACCCATGACTTTGCTAGCTTAAAGTACAACTGGCAGATAGCTGTGGCAGAGATGATAATTTGCAAGACCATCTAGAAAAACAAACCACACAGAATAATCCTGAAAGAAACCATGCCTAAGAAGCTGTTAACAATCCTGACAGACTACATGCCTCAGATGCTCTTTGTATGGGGCACCTTTTTCCCCACATGGATGGTCATTGGTCTCGGAAATGATCCAGTGATGGTCCTACTTACCATAAATCTCTACATGCCAGTGAACCTGAAATACTCAGAGACCTGACTGCTTTAGTAGATGATGTTGGAATTACCTGAAATCACATTATCACATGTGCTGAAATTTTTTCACACATTGTATGCTCAAGCATACCAGCAAAATGCTCTGCAGAGAGGGCTTGTGATCGGAGGTAATGCTGAAACCCACGACTGCTGCATTTACAACAAAAAATGCACTTCAGTTCCAGATACAAACACATATAAGACAATGACATGCCAAAAGGTTTTATTATTCACCAGGAGAGAACATAGACCTTTAATTTCTCACATGCTTGTACAGAAACCTAACAGAAGAGAATTATAGACCAAGTATAGTTCTGAGATTGAAGAGAAATCTTCACAGCAACAAATTTGAAGGTAATACAACAATGGGTGTGGTCATAACCTTATGTGAATTGTTCAAAGTACTAGGCCATCACCTTCATCACAAACATTAGTGATGAACAGCTGCCCTAACTACCCACTGATAATTACAGACAAAATTGGCTGGTAAATCAACCAGTGAGGATCATCTGTTCCTGGCAAATGGCAGAATCTTCACATGAATTGGAGAAAGATTTTCAGCAACAAAATGACACTAACCTGTGTCGGCTTCCAGAAAGTTTATCATGTGCAATTTGGCGAGCATCCTCAAGCTGGCTCATTCGAGTAAGAAATCCCCAGTAGTCCTGCCTAGCCTCTGCACCTAGCAATATGCTCCGCAGTGGCATTACTGCCTCTACTACTTCTTCCACTTCTGCCTGCCTCTCCTGCCTGCCCCCACCCAAGCTCAGATTCATTGTTAGACTCTCAACAACAGCAGCCACAGAATTATGCTCTTCCTGCATGCTACTGAAGTTTAATACATAAACCTTGCACAATTGCATCCATACATTTAGCATATCAAGAATGAATCCTCTAGGTTTATCAAAAGCCCAAGGTTATACAGCACCAAGCATGCCTGATCTTGTTCACATTTTAGGATAATGCCCTATTTTTGACTTCCAAGTTTGTAGGGAGAAATTGTTTGTAGAGAGGGTTAATATTGTACACATGAACTCTTTAATCGATCCAGCTGTGGCATCCACACCAAACAAAGCCACTAATGATATGATAATCATGGTATGGAAAGAGAAAGAGTAAAGACCTGATCAAATCCTGCTGTGCACAAGAAGACCCTAGCTGCCAGCAACCAGAAGGCAAGCTGGATGAAGAGTTCAATTGGTGCACAGCTTCCGATAGCTGCATTTGCGCTAGTAATGAAGCAATGTCTTTACATCTATCTGCACTGTCAACATGGATATCCTCTGATAGGCCTGGTAAGCTGGAAAGAACATCACAGGCTGAAAGGCTTGTTACAAGTTTATCTAAGACATAGCACCTCTCCAGTGCATGCCTACTTGTAGAAGTCAGCAGTGGACTTAAATCTCGTTGGGAGGCTTTCAATCTTGCCCAGAAATCCTTCATTGAAGGATGCTCAGTAACCAATTCACTTGCCATCACTTCAGCATCTGGGAATTGATCATATCTTGCTGCTGGACCTTCTGAATTTACAGATTCTTGGCTTGCCAAGGAGCCTTGTTCATATTGCCCAGTAGTGGCAGTTACTACTGAAATTAATTCACTGGTATGTTGCTCCAGATGAATGGCATGTACATGGGACACATCTGAAGCTGCTCTATATGGTTGGGTCAGATGGGTGCTACAAACAGGGCAATCTATGTCAATATCAGGAGGAATTGATCCAGTCACCTGAAGTAACCTTTCACTTGGGACATTGTCAGTATCATGGATTAGAGTTAGTTCTCCAGCAACAGAAGCAGTTGACTGCCTTGAAGTAAATCCATCAGCAGCACCCATATTCAAAAGATCTGTGCTTTGCTGTTCGTTGAACAGTGCTGAAGAACTGCTCATTTTCATATGGTCTCCACTTCTGCTGCCAGTGTTGTCTGCACCCTCCAACAGCTCACTGCAAACCAATGCTGGATTCCCTGCATCCATTATCACACTTTGGTCCCTCAACCTCCGCAGCCTCAATAACCGGGGCTTGTGAGGATTCCGAACATTTACTTCAGTAGCACAATCACTGAACACACTCTGCTGAGAATCCAACAAGCAGGTGCTAGATTGACTGTCTAGTTTTATGTCATCACCTGCTACACAAGGAAGTTTCTCTGCTATTGCAGTCTCCTTGATGTCAGAAAACATAACTGCTCCCTCACCTGTCTCCATTGCCAGTTGATTCAGTGACAACTGGTCTTCCTTGCTAATGGTCAGTTGATTGTCACCATTGGAAACAATCTGATTCCCAGCATCAGCAGATGGCAGTATACAGCGGGCAATTGCATTGGCTTTCCTTTTCTCAGCATTCTGGGTTCTTCTTAATGCTTTTTGTGCATCAGCTTGAGCTTGCAGAGATAAAACTCTCTTTGATGCTGCCTTGGCTGCAGCCACAGCTTCCATTTTATCAACACCCTGCTGTGCTTCAATGGTTTGCACAGCAATAGTTTCTGCCAACTGACAGGGTGAAATTTCTTGAAAGATGTGAGGCAGGATCCTATGATGAGTGTCTGCCTCCCAAAGCCACCCTGTGTTGTTAGCAACCACAGCTGCAGCCAATCCTCCCTGTTTGTCCACATTGCTCTCTGTTCCCTCACACTTCCTGTTCATCTGTCTTTGTAGTTCCAAATCCATAGAAGGACAGCCTTGAAGACATCCATCTAACTGCAGCAGACAGCCTACCAAACCACCACTGCCTACATCCCTGAATTCACAACCTTCAGAGGGCTTGTGCACTGGTGTGAGAGTTGTGTCTGGATGTTCAGTTTGTAACTCATTGGTGCCAGCTGAAGCACCCTGACCCCAGAACTGAAGTAGCATAAAAAGCTTCCGCATGTCATGACTGCACACTTTCACAAGGAGCTCCACCATTCCTGCACAAGTTCTCACCCCTTCGGCCATGCACACCTATCACCCACAACCTGTGATTAGACACTGTTTTCTGCTATCTACCCAGAACATTTATCAACTGATAAACGACTGCCATTCAAGCATGCTGGCATGCAGATAAAATAACAGGTGGAACAGTCAATAGAGTAAGAGAATGTAGCTTCGTCATGGACATACATGTGTATAGTCCAATCTAGCACAACTGAAAGAACATTATTGATACTTGGGAAACATGCTCACAATAAGTATAGCCTGCTACACTACAGAAACATTTAAGGACCATTAAGCACATTCTAGTTCCACTTCACTAGTGAATAAAAATATACCATTTGTGCATGCATCACCAATTCTTCCATGGAAAGAGCTTGGAACTCCAAGATCTTAAAGTGCCTCAGCTGAGGAATTTCTGGCTCCTGGTCTGATCACAAAAATGATTCTTTGGTCAGTGTTCCTAAAAAGATTTTGCTCTATTTTAACCTCAATGAAACCTACATCCCCCACAAACTTTCATGTGTTTTCTACAATGCTGATGACTGTGATAACTGAAGAAAAGATGGGGTCTGAGAGGAAGGAATGAAGACAGATGAAGCCTCCTCTGATAGGAAACCAGCTGAGAGGTATGAGCCATGTGACTTACTGTTGCTTGTGAGAATGATTGGGCACTTGGATGTTTCAGACAACAAAGCAAGTGCTTTGCTGAAACCAAAATCCTCATCAAATACTGTATCCACATCCTCAAAGAGAATGACTCTCATCCTTCTCAAGGCTGGAGGTGGACCATAGCTCCCTGAAGTAACAATCGCTGGATCCAATTGACTTTGGATGACTTCATCTTCCCTTGAACCACTTCTCCCTGTGGTCTTAGATATTTCTGCTCTCTGAACCATTGCAGCTTTGACTGGTGAGCCAACATTTACAGCTACATCTGATGGCAACCTGCCAAAAAAAGGCCAAAAGCATTTAGCACAACACAGAGATAAGCAAGGATCTTTGATAGAGAGAACCTAATAGATATCTACTACCCAAAAGCAAGGAATAAAATTCTGTCACAAGCTCTGTCAAAACCACCAAGTAATGAATCAAACCAGTTGCTTAGGCCATGAGATTCCATAGCCTCCTTAAACTTGTGCTTGATCAACACTCCACTTCGACATTCTGATGCATTGACCTGTAAAAATAAGACAAACAAAAAAACCGACATTTACAGTCTGTCACACTGTTCTGGAATATTAATCACAGGGGGCATGTTCCCAACATGATGACAGGGAAAAGAAAAATTGCTCATTCACCTCAATAACCAAGAAGCCCTGTTCTTTGGCACATGCATAAATGGCAGCTGACTTGCCACACTGCACCAAACCCAGCACATCAACTGACAGCAACTTCAGCATTTGTCAGAAATCAGTGATCTCATGAAAATCAGTAGCTACTTCATCATCCAGAACTCTCTTTGAAATAGTGGAAAACCCCATTAAACATGTCTAATAAACAGAGACCTGCTAACTGGTGAAGAAGTAAGAAAAAGCACAGTTTACAAACTAGTCAATTGCACCTCAAACAAGTGACGACCACAATATGAACAAGCAACACCCATCACACCAAGCAAAAGACTTTCCACCTCTTGCAGCATATTTACACATCACAGACAAAAGCGGAAAAGCCACCCACCCCAACTGGTCCAGTCATCACGAGAGATTTGGGCAGGGTCTCATCATCCTCATCATGTGAATCCACATCATCTTCAAACCATCCACTTTCACTGTCACTGTCATCATCTGCATTTTCCTTGTTTGTTGTTACACCCAACAATATCCTCTCTCGCCAGCTACTAAGCCAGTTATTCAAAGCTTCTACACTGACCCTGTTCCCACAGACCTGCCCAGCCCTTACATCAGGAGAGCAAGTCCAGCAGACAATGAAAAGGTGGCACTTGCTGATACATGTCATGCCCATTTAGTTTCACAAAGCTGACAGATTCAAACACATAGAGAAGCAACAGCATCATCACAAAGCTTAAGCATCAACAGGAAACCCCCACAGCCCAAAGATCTACATTCTAAACAAAACCTCTTGTGGATTACATCAAACAAAACAGACATCTACCTTGTAGGGCTTCAGTGGAGTAAACTCTAAGGTATGTCATAGACATGGGGTGGAGGGGATAACTATAATTATTGTCTCTAGTGGGACATCATCGTTACAATTGCTGATGCTTCCAGATTAGTTTTGATGAGAAGTTTCAATCTCCATGACTGATACACCCAACAAAAAAAGATGAGATCCTTAGATGTGTTGTGCAGAAACGGGTATTTTTAACCTGCTTAGATGTCTGGGGTTGATACCGATCAGTCCACAAATAGTTTTGACCACAATTGTTGGCTTCAGCTTGCCCTTCCTGGGGAAAGGATGTGGGTGTGCTAACAGGATCAACACCTTCAACAATGTCTTCAGACAAGGCAACCCTGCTCCACAGAAACACAATGTTCTCAATTAAGCAAAGAAGATTGTTTTGGACTACTTGAATTGAGTGTGAAAAGCAGACAAGGTACTGATTACTAAGCATTCTCAACCCTTTGCAATGGACACATACATTTTACATTCAAAAGGTTAGGTACGACTCACAAGGCAAGATACAAGGGAAAAGGACCTCACCTGTCCACCAGCTTTGGCAGAGACAGACGATAAGCTGTCTGATAAATGTCTGTGGAGCAGACTGTCTCATTGGGAACCTCACCCATCCTCCTGCTTATGGCTACACCATCAGGAGACGCACAGATTTGGCCCCATGAAATCTCTGCATTCTCTTGTATTACCACCTAGACCCAGCACACTTACAAAGTCCATAATTTAGGAAACAACCACAACAGCGAGAAAATGTGCCCACAAGATTTTTTGTGCAGTTGGGAGAGAATTGGGAGGGCTACCTCTTCACTCTGGGTGACATGCATAGGGGGGGCCGGAAGCAAGCTCCCATCCATCATGGGAGCTTTCAGTGCTCCCACTTTATATCGCAGAAAGAATGGGTGAAGTGCCTTTCCTTCATTCAGGCGTGCATTCTCCTGCAAAAACCAGTATGAAAGTATTTGGAGGTATTTACCTTTGAAAGGTTAAGGAGTTTCTCCAAGGAGTGAGATGCACAGGAGATATGCCAACTTTCAGATGGTATGCCATAGAATCCAACACCAAAATCTGACTGTTGTGTACCAAGAAAGATGTGACTCATCAAGACTCTCAACAAGAAGTTCCTTTGACGCATGGATGAAACTTCAAGCTTTAACATTGTGGCCAACCTCAGCTGCCAGCCTTGACTGTGTCCGCAAATCAAGTTTCTCAGAGCCAACTCCACGGAAAGACTTTGTGTTAGTGCCAACAATCTCTTGTGTCCCCTCTTTCTTCCTCCCAGGTTTCAATTCAATCTTCTCATCAACTGGAAGTGCAGTTTGCTGTTTAGGCCTTAGTGTAGGCATAAAAACATCTGCAATTACAAACACAATCAAGCATGCACCCATACTGCAGTTAAGATAGTTACAGTGCTCCAAGAAATAACAGAGATCCAACAAGAAGAAAAAAGAGGCATTCTTTGGTGTCTTCACTGCTAATTCTCAGTCATCATGGCTTGGCACAACATATTGCTGTCAAAAAGAGCACATTTATTGGTAAGGTATCTGGACCCAATCCAAGGATCCCTCTGTTCAAGTGTAACCTTCTACACATGCTTCATAAATATGAGACTAAATGCTGCTCACCATCTTGCAGTGCACATCGGACTGGTGAAGTTCTGGACTTTCTGCCGAGAATTTTTGCCATGATGACAGAGCAGTTCAACTTCTGCAAACCTCACACAAAACACCCAGTTCAGAAGGATACACTAGATTACAGTACCTATTCAATCCCTTTGGGCTTGTTGCTTCCTTCACATCTATACACACCCAAACAAGGCACATAGCCAGCTAATTCTTACCCCATGGTCATAGACACCCCAAGGCTCACACTGTAGATAACCAAGTCCTCACATGATAACTCAGTTTATCACAACTACTATACACTAGCAAGATTTGATTACATGACCACTTGCAAGGCAACCATGAGTCCTGGCAACCGTGGGTCCCACCCATTCATTCTCACAAGACTGAAAATCATTTGTCTCCTTCCCTATCCACAAAATCAGAACATCTGCCAGCTGTAACCATCCCTCAAACTTTTGTTTTGAACTGAAAGACCTGTATCACCTTAGGAGTTTCTGATGAGCCAGTTTCAGGAACCTCCTTCTGCATTGGCTGTTCTGAAACTGGTTCAGGAGTTGCGTCTGTAGATTTTTTAAGATCTTGCCACTTTGACATTGGCATGAAGAAATCCACCATTGATGAGCCAGTTGCAAGAACCTCCTTCTGTGTTGGCTGTTCTGGAATTGGTTCTGGTGTTGCTTCTGTAGATTTCTTAAGATCTTGCCGCTTTGACATTGGCATGAAGTAATCCACCATTGATCCAACAGATTTCTGGGGAGTACCTCCCCCCACACACTTGCGTTTCTTGTTTGCAGATTTGGCACCATTGCAGACCTCCGGTCTTAGAGCCTGAACAAAAAAACTGCTCTCAGAAATATTGCACCCATATACCATGGAACTCAAATACAAAACTGTCTTCTGGCATACCACTGTCCCAGTGGCCATGCATTAACCACAACTACCTACAAAGCTTTAGGTATTCTAGACAAAACGCCTTTCACAAATTGTACGACTCTTGCAGAGAGGCAACATTGATGGCATCAGATTGTCATCAGTAGGGCAATCCACAACTATAAAATCTACTAAAATTGTCCACAATGCTCAAATTCTTTCTTCACACACCCCTACCCCAACAAGAACACACATCTTCTAAAATGCTGCACACAATTCTGCGTTGTCACCTTGCAGCCATGATCCTAAGCACAAACTCATGCTAAAACAGAAATCTTCAAGTACTGTAACTTGATACACACACAAAATTAAGTATTCAAGGAGCATAAGGTGAAAAAGAGTACTCGGCACCATCTCTTTCCTGGAAACCCTAATCCACAACAAACACGCAAAACCTCACTACCAACAAACCGAGTTGAAAGAGATTTAGGTCATCACACCACTCGGTGCTGAGTCTCATTTTGATGCTCACTGCTGCTCATCAGCTCGCGGTATACATCTCGTCTTTGCATGCAAGGAAAACTCCCTTGGAAACTCGCACTCAAAAACAGAACAAAACAAAACACGACAGACATCATGCTCCCTCTCCAAGAACAGATCTCACCGTTTTCGTGTCGGGTGCCATAGCAGCCTCGCGAGGCAGTTCGTCGGAAATCCTAAAAAAGAGAAGTTGGTACTTCCGTGACCAAAGAACCTTCTTCACAGATCATCGCGTCTGCAAACAATAATGGATTCCCCGTTGTGCTCCACCATTTCACGAAGCCGACTGAAGCAAATACTAACAGAAATGGAGGGCTTCGTCTTCAAAACGCGCATTGTACCACAAAGAAGAACCATACACAAAACCACCACCGCCATCACAACAGCAAAAACGCAAAAAGAAGAAGAATGCACTTGTTTTTCGCCATATATACACAATGAAGAAGCGGTCCGCGCCAAACCACTGATGAAAATCGTTTTCAAAAACTTCTTTGCAACATATTTTTGGCTTAAAAAAACTCGCACTATGATTATTGCATAAACAGCAGCAACACAGATCTGTTGCTTACAAAACAAACAATCCCATGACACCATGAAAACAGTGATGATGATGATGATGATGATGATGCAAGCTGATATGATGCTCTTGCTTCCTGCCTGTTATGATCCTCTGAAGCTGAAAAGGAAATGGATACCTCCCAACAACGAAACCCAAAACAACAACAACAACAACAACTAAAAAAATTTTCAGAAATGGTCTTGTTGGGTGACCCAAAACAAACACAAACTAAGGAAACAATCTGGAAGAGAAGATATGGTGAAGAAAAACACACATCAAAAGGAGACAATGTGGAAGAGAGAAAATTGGTGAAGAAAAACACGCATCAGAGAACATAATGTGGAAGAGGAAAAATGGCAACTGAAACCAAAATTTGTGATTTGAAGTTTGAGTTGTGTGTTGGGTTTAGTTCGTTTGGTTAGTTTTTTTTTTTTTTAGTGGAGATTCTTCCCGCCCTTTTGGTTATGGTCTTGAACTAGGTATTTAGACTTGATGTGCTTTGGATGATTTTTGTGTTGTTTTTTTGGTTTTGTTTTTGTTTTAGGCCCACTTTAGATGGGGTCCATGGTCCAAATTCTTAGGGAACCAATTTGGTCCCATTTGAAGCAAATTGAATCCTTGTGTTGGACCTTGCTTTGAACCCTAGCTTGCATCTTGGCTCTTCAAATCATGAGCTCTCCTCTGAGCTCTTTTTTTTGGGGGGGGGGGGGGGGTGGGGGGGGTCCAAACCAATTAATTTGCCCTCCAAATTGTTGCCATGTAGGTTTAGCCTCAATTGGCCACTTGTTGGTCTTCTACCCTCATCTAAAGGATAAGGGTCCAATTTATGGCTCTCAGCCAATAGGATTGCTCTATTTCATTGGAACCAGGACCTTGGACCCTCATCTTAATAAAAGGGTCGGTCTTAGGTTTTTCTTCGAAATTAACAAAGAGATGGATTGCATACAAATGGGTTGGGTTGGAACTTGGGTTGGGAAGAATGGATTTGTTGGAACTTGGCTTGGTTTGGTTTGGTTTGGTTTGGCTTGGCTTGGCTTGGCTTGGCTTGGAACTTGGTTTGGGTTAGGTTGGATTGGGGTTTTTTGCCATTTGGGTGGTTCTTAGTTGGACAGTTGGGAAAGTGGGGGTCATTCAGAAGTTAGTTATGAAAGGAAGGGCCATTTGGTTCATGTAGATTGTTGAATCTTGAAACCCCTGAAATCTTAAGGTGCATTCACACCTAATGTTAAGTCAGTGTTAAGTGAAAATCTAGGTGGCATCTTAGGTGGCACCCAATGTTAAATGGGCAATTATTTAAAATTAAGTGAATGTTAACTTAACATAAAATCTTTGTGATAAATAGGTTTAGGTTCTAAATGACTACCTTGGTGTTAGGGGACTTAATGCTAGAGTCCTTAACACCAATTCAAGAATTATCATCCAAGTAAGTTATTGATCCTTAACCCTTAAATCCAAGTAGGTTCAAGATTCAAAAAAGTTGAATGGAACTACAAAGAAGACACAAAGTGCCCCTTTCTTGATGTAGATTGATTAGACAACTTCAAGGACCTTCAAGCCCATTGCCTGCACCTTTTGAAAGGATAATGATTACTCTTCATCCTAGAGTCCACATTGACAAAATGATTTTTTTTTCCCAAATTTTTTTTTAATTTTGAAATTATGTAATTTTCCATGATCTACTATGATATTGAAGTGAATAGTGAAATTATTCAAACAATGTCATATTATAATTATGATGATTTTCAACATGTCAACTTCATATTTTCCCAAAATTTTGTTTCACTATTTCCAGGATTATTTAATGACAAAACTATTGTTAGAGTAAGGTAATCATGACCAAAACAATACATGATGACAAACTTGCACCATTATGTAAAGTGTGAAAACAAACATTCTTACCTATTTCTCTCTCAATACATGTTCAAACAAAAGCAAATAAGTACCCAAAATGTGGAAGTAGTTGATAGATGCCATGGCAACTTGGCCCATGCTTGCTTTCCTTTTGTGGAATTATGACACATTATCACAAATACAAAATATTATGTGAGAAAATTTAAAAGTAAGGTTTTTTGGATCATAAAAAGTTATATTATTTGTTTTTACAACATGCACAAATTTTCATCACAATCGTAAGATTGTTCAATAACATTTTGAATTCATCCAAAACAACATTTACAATTTGAAATGTTAATGTGTTATACATAAATGATTTGGGGACAACAATTCTTAAGAAAGGATCATTCACTTTTAATTTTAAAAACCTTGTAGCATTTAGGAATTTCAATCTACTTTTAATTATTGTCATTATCTTCTTTTACATTCAATATCTTTCTTTCACAAGTTTTTTAATGAAATGTTTCATATAAAGTGAATATTACATTAAAATTTGATCTTAAATTATGGCACATATTACCCAAATGTACAAGTGAATTATTACTCACACAAACATATGGGTTATGATAGAAAATATTGACACGCAAAATATAAGTCTATTAGAAAATCCCTTATGCATCTCCCCTTCCTCACATTGGACTTCATTTGCCTGATTTTATTATTCACATCCTCTTTTATTTCTATTTGGTGCATGTATTTGCAAGTGAACTAAGAAAAACATGTAGCAAATTTACTAAAGTTCTAACTTTTCAACAACACATGTTGTAGGAAAAACATCACATTTTACACTAAAAATCAAAACATGAGAACAATTTTCTTCTTTTTATGGTTCACATATTACTTTTTTATTCTCCTCCACGTACACAACACATCAAATAAAACAAATTCACAATTCATGTACATGTGATAAATTAGCAATTCAATCTCACACACACTAACAGCCAAAAATCGGCACACACTTACAAAAACACAAATGACCAAAACATTAGCCCATAACCCCATCATCATTACCCATTTCCTTCTTATTGCCATCCTTGGGATGTTGACAACATATTTAACATGCTTCCTCTTTCACTCTTTCATCCAAAACTAGATATGACCTCAAAATAACCCTAAAATAAAAATCATTTGCACATTTTTTCAAGCCACACCTACTCCTTTCCTCCTCTTTAGCAAGATTATTCATGCATGATCCAAAGGTGCACATATATAGTAACCAAGAAGTTATGGGAACTTGGGTTTTTCTAGCATAGATCATTGTTGAAGGACAATATTTTCATGCAAAGAGGAAGATGGATCCATATGATCAATTCATGGGACCCACATGAAGAAACAAGAAGGGGCTAGTGCATTAGACCTTGCTTATGTAAAGTGAGAAGGTCACCAAGGTCCTTCACTATTTCCCAACTACATTCATGTTGTTTAGGTTGACAAGAAGCAAATTAGGCTATGTGGTCATGCTCCTTGATTTCATAAACACATAACTTTTGTGTATGTGCATTGCATTAGTATCCCCAAAAAACAAAACCATTCACTCTCCTTGCAATGTAGAGCTTGTTTGTTGCATAGATTCTCTTTGAACTTCATGGCTCTCACATTTGGAAAATTTACAACATCACACTTGCATGTGCAAAATTTGAACCCACAAATGCACACAAAATTGAGCTTACCACTAGTTCAAAAAAAATCCAAAACATTTGTGGGCAACTCCTCACACCTGTACAACTTAAAACCCCAATTTCTTTCATAACAACCTAAGTTGGTGTTTAGGCACAAAAAGCCATGAAATCTCATAGTTCATTCTCTCAATCACTAAGTACTTTTGGCTTCAAAGAACTGACAATTCTTGCAATGTTCAAGTATCTCCCATCTTTCCATCTAGTAGGTAAATGGTTATATAATTGAATTAATCACCAAGAGGGGTCTATCTAGGTATGTAATAATTGCCCAACAATAGCTACTACCCCTTCCTAAAAGTCACAATTGAAATTTCCCATGGCAAGAACTTTTATTTCCTCCTATTTTAATATTCAAGTCAACATGTCAAAATCTAGCCATAGCAAAAACCTCATCAAAATTATCTCTAACATGGAGATCCATGTACAACAAAACCATGTACTTCCATTTGTTGGGACTTCATTCAAATCAACATCATTGATTGAAACATGGCTTCATGTGTGATGTGGTCACACCAAAAGGTGTTTCTTTTTTTGCAAATGCCATATTAAGCTGCCTCTTCACAGATTAGTTTTTCAAAAATTGTCTTTGTATTCTTTTAATATACCATGTCTTTGTCAACCTACAAAAGTTTTATTTCCACTAGTTACATCATAAAACAGTTGAGCACCTCCAGAAAAGAGTGTAATAAATTGGACCTGACTGCGGCTGAGTAATTCTGATTGGTCGATCGTAATGATTGTAATAGGTGGTTTGCTATTAGTAGTCCCCACGTTCCATTTACAGTTTTATTGGTTGCAAAAAAAAATCAACAGCTTTATTTGGGCTCTGCATTGCTATGCACTATCAGTGACTGTAAACTTCCATGCGCATCTGGAATTGTGAATATGACAACAAAATTACAATAAACAGAAAACAAAGAAAAAATTCTCAAATTTTTCAAAATAAAATGTGATTTTCTCTTTTACATTATATAAGTAAAAATGAAAAGAAAAGCCATGAGTGTTGTGTGTGTGTGTATATATACATATATATAACTTTCAATAGAAAAAATAAAATGTTTCAAATATGCATGCAAAAAAAAATTTAAAAACAAGAAATTCAAAAGGTTGCAACCATATAAAATATCATTATATAAATATGTCATTTAAAATAGTTATATAATAAATTTTGAATTAAAATAATTCATTTTAGCATATTATGGGAAGGAGCAAGACGAAATACTATGGGAGCCTATTATCGTCCTACCCAAATCATCTCTGAGAAAATTCATAGTCACTGGAATTATCCAGAGTGACATACTGAGCACCAGTGGAGATGCTCTAATCTAAATATTGTGTATTGACAGTCAATACACACAAAGAAAGGCAACGAGAAATTGGATGGCTTCAATCCTGTGTAAGTTGAAGCAGTGAATTCAGCAAGCAAGTGCACTTAGCCCTTTTTTCTTCTTTCTTTTGTGATCGAGTAAGCATATTATTCCGGGATGCTAAAAACAAATCGGGCACTTTTGGAATTTTTATATTGCCCGTGAAGATTATAAAGGTTGAAAAAAATTCATTTCTGCCCAAAAACTTTGAGCAAGTTATTTAGAAAAATCTTGATGCTTGAAATTTTGGTCATTTTGGTTATTTCTTTGTTATTCCGGGGGGAGATCCTGCTATCCTTTTATGTTCTCATGTTCCCATGAAACAGAGTAGTTTACATGCTTGGAGGTTCCTGTACTTGTGGGGGGTTTCTCTTGAAGTTCGATGGAGGTTTTTGTACTTCTGGATACTCCTGAGCTTGGGTGGAGGTTCCTGTACCCCATGGATTCTCCTGGGGTTCAGTAACACCCTCGGGTTCCCACCCTCCGGTGGCCCTCCCCCAAGAGAACCCACTCGTGCAGAAAACCTCCCCTACAAAGTAAGTTGTTTTCATTTTGTCCCCACATCTCAAGAATGTGTTCACCAGGTGTTAGCGTGAACTGTGAGTTCATTTGTTGGGAACTTCATGGAACGTTTTCTATTTTGAACTGTTTGATCTTTGATACCAAGACCAATATCAATCTATATGTGTCAAGGTTCCATCCATATGCCCGCCCAACACTGATTTGAACTTGCCATAAGGGGGGCAAAGCCATCATCATCTTTTTGTAACTTCTTTCCTCTTGCATTGCCAGGGCATTGCACATCAAAACTGTTTGGAAAAGTGCTGTCTCTGTTTGGAGATCGACATCCCTTCTTGGCTTCTTCTTTGCACAACCAACAGGTGGGTCCACATCTTCTTCCATTGGAAGTACCTGAAGAGAGAGAGAGAGAGAGAGAGAGAGAGAGTGTGTGTGTGTTGGTGATGGTCTGTTTGATGATTTCTTTGTTTTCTTGGGGGTTTTAAAGCCATGAGATAGATGATTTAGGGTTTTGTGTGCCACACTTCGCAAGAATGGGAAATTCATTTACCACCCCTTGCTTGCAGGTACTGATACTGTTCTGTACTGTGTCCAGGACTCTGAATTGCTATTGAACATGCTGTTCGGACTCAATCAAGGCACTGTGATCAGTGGCTGTGAAGTTTAGGGTTTCGGGGGACTAGGGGAATTTGCTGTTTTTTTTTTCCCTGATGATGATGATGATGGTAACCTCATGTGGAGAATGAGGTTTAGCAGTTGGGGAGTTGCAGTAACGTGAATAAACAAGTGAAATTTAGTAGGCACAAAATGGCAGCAACGCCAAACAGGACAACTCTTGTGTATTTGCTGCTGCTGGCAGCATTCATAGCCCTTGTTCTCTTCTCAAATCATCCCTCCCACTCTAAGACGAGGAGAAATAGAAGGGTTATGCCTGGGAGGCGAATTAAAGTACGACTCAGTGCTTTTGATCCCAAGCAACATGACCCAATAGCATTTGATCCAATTATTGGTAACTATGAAAGGCGCCGTGAAGATCGTGCATGGGAGAAGCAGTACTTTGAGCAACAATACAAGAAATGGGGAGAAAACTCAGCAACCAATCAGGCTGTTGTACATGATACAGACTCCACACAAAATCATGAGCTAGAGAAGGTTGGAAAATTACCTCCAGCAGAAAGTAGTCTTGGCTTTCATCTTAACCTAAATGTGCGAACATGACTTTCATATAAGAGATGATGGTTCTCCAGAAATTGCTATGAGGAAAGGGTCCAACAGAGTTTTGGGGCCTTTTGTTGAATAAGTTCTAGAATCACTGTTTTGGTTGCTTGACAAGTGATGTTTCTGTTTGCATTTTTTGTTTTCCATTCTTGTGGATGTCTCCTGATGTGAGGTTTTCCTTATGATCACTTCTGTTGACCCTTGGGAGGTTGTGAAGTGCCCACAAGACCATCCAAATGCTCTTGTTTGAGGTCTCCATCACCAGTGTTTTTTCAACAATTCATCTTCTTTTTGTGGTGTGTTTGGCAGGCTATGGAAGCAGAGCAGCAGCCAGAGCCATGGGAAATAGATGCAGACTATGAAGATCCTGAAGACTACTTGAATGACGAGGACCAGTTCAACATAACAGACCGACTCATAGTTCTTTTTCCATTGCTTGACATAAATCCACATGATGGGTTTGTAAGTGTCAAAGAGCTGCAAGATTGGCATTTGTTGCAAATTCGAAATGCCTTACAGCATCGTACTGATCGTGAAATGGATGTTCATGACAAGAACAATGATGGTCTCATTACTTTAAAGGAGTATCTTCCACATCTGACTGAGGAGGAAATTGGTACTACCACATGTCTTGCCCTTTCCACTCATATGCATGTGCAATGATGCTTAATTGAACTGGATTGTTAAGTGTTATTTGTAGCAGGTCCTGCAGTAGCTCATTTTGTTCCACAGGTTGTCTTCACATACTAATGTTTCCTCAGCAGTGGATAGGGGTCTTTTGCCATCACATGCAGTAATGGACATGAAGATGGTGATAAAATTTGACATGGAAGCTCTTTTGTTTGTGCCTTGATGATGACAGAGCAGAATAGCATGAATATTGGTGGTGCTGGTTGGTACCAGAAGCAGTTTGATTTGAATGATGAAGACAAAGATGGAGGGCTCAATCGAACTGAATTCAATAAGTATGACAGTTTTGGCTGCTGCCATGTTTGGATGTTGCTTTCATTTCCCTTTCTGCACCCTTTTTTGTGTACTTCAAATTATGTAACTGTAGGGACAATCAGAGATGTTAATACTCCAACACATGAGATTTGCTGCATGGTTATGAATCTGAGAAGGAAGGGTACTAATGCATATGACTACTGTATACATGACAGAAGAGCCATGGCTGAAGTGTGAGGAATGCTGAACTATTATTGGGTTTGCTTGGGAGAGTCTCAATTTGTAGTTGTCTCTGTGCAGCTTTCTTCACCCAGAGGATAGTGAGAATCCAGAAACACAGAAGTGGCTACGTGAGGAACAGATCAGGTATCTTTGTCAAGTCAGTGCTGCTCTATTCTGAAGTTGAATGGTATAGTATAGTGTATGCAATTTATGCTAAGGGGTTATGGTTGTTGGTTGCAGACTCCGTGACATAAAGAATGATGGAAAATTAGATTGGGAGGAGTTTCACCACAATGTGTTTGATCAGATTCGTTATCATGAAGCCGAGGAGCATATAAATGGACATGATTATCTGCACCCAAGTCGTGATGTTCAGTCCCGAAAGATAGTGAACTCAAAGGCAAAATTTGTTGAGCTTGATAAGAACCACGATTGGTAAGGACTCTAAATTCTTCTTCGTCTTTTCTATATCTTACATGGGGCACATTTACTATGCTTTGGGGAAGGAAATGTAGATGTGTGAGTTCTTCTTGTGTTTGGGGAGCTTGTCTTCAACTTTTTTCTGTCTGTGCACAAATCCTTGCTCTGTTTATGGACTTCACCTTCCTAAGACAAGAGTAAAAGACATAGCGTAAAGTACTCTGCCTGTTGAGAAGAATCAGCTTGTGCTTTTTTGTCATGGAAGGAGAGAAAGCTTGGAGGTTTCTTTTGAAGGTCACTGAACCTTTGGTGGACTGTCACTGTTGTTCAAACTGCTCCTCAGTGTTTTCTCTGTTTTTCAGGGTTGGGTCTCCTTGTTTCCCTCTTGTTTTTTTCTGTTTGCTGATATGTTGTCAGATCTGAAATGCTGATAATCTTATTATCAGGTCATCCCTCAATTATATCCATGTTGGAAGTATGGAGAAGTTCTCAATGCTCATGGGATATAATCTTAGGAGTGAAAGCTTGCTGTCTGATATCAGGTTTGGCTCATCTACCATGTGGGTGAAAATAGGTTTTTGACAGAGGAAGAGATGGTTCCAATTATGGCAATGCTGCATCCAAGCGAAGGTTCTTATGCCAGGCAACAAGCTGAGCACTTACTAAATGAGGTTCTTATGTACACCCTTGTCATCTCAGTACCTCTGCACTCTTTCCACTCAGTGCAGATTGAGCAGTCTGCTTCACACAGTATTTTGTTTTCAGTTTTGTCTTGGGTGATGCAGAATTGTGATGTTTCTAGTCTTCTAGTAGTGCAGATTTACCAATGGGAATTCTGTGATATGGGGGAGTGCTTGTTTCTTGCAGGCAGATGAGAACAAGGACAAGAGGTTGACACTCACTGAAATGCTGAATCATCCATATGTTTTCTATAGTACAGCATATGAGCATGAAGAGTTTGAGGATTCACATGATGAGTTTAGATAGCCATTTCACACAGGACTCCTGTCACTTCTCAGTATGTAGAGAGAACTTCAGACAAATGGTAGATTGAACAAGACATTCACAACCACTGTAGAATTCTGCACTAAACAAATTCCTGTCACCAAGGCCCTAGAAATTTTTTCTCAAAGAATCAGAAATCAAGAAACTTAGATACACTAGAGTTGTTTCCAAGCTAAAATTACAAAGCTAGATGGCAATTGATGACAGTAGGTTGGATCCCTCTGGAATGCTGAATTTGCAATCACATGGAGCTTTACATTACAATTGTTTCGGAAGGTGAAGCAACTTTACCTTGTGATAGGTTATAGCTCAAAATTTGAAAACCCAAGATTGGTTTCTCCTTCTAGTCGATAGACATTCACAACAATGTATTGGACATCATGAATCTCTTGTGTGCTGGATGTCAGGTGGGGCAATGCCTTGTTTTCTTTTGATGATCAAGAGTTGATGATTGTCTTGTCTTTTTTCTCAATATAGAATATTCTCACAAAAATGGTGCATTGAATGTTTGCTTCTGATAGTCTGTTCACATAAGCATAGATCACCACTGCTGAAATGTGCTTGTGTGGGGTTCAAGTATAGGAGAAGGGCCTTCTGCGACTTGAGATCTGTGCCTGAGGCTTGTAGGCCGAGGGAACAGGTCGAAAATCACAGAAGGTCCTTTTCCTATGTAAAGCAGAGCTGGGATTTTTTCACTTTTTAGAAATAGTGGCAGGTTGGCCAGTACCTTCTGCTGGTCAGAAGATCCCACTACAGCCTGGCTGGTACCTTCCACCACAGAAGATCCCGTTTGTTGAAAACAGGTTTCTTCTGGCAGGTAAGGGAGCTGAAAATACAAAGGAAAAATTCAGGCACTGCTTTCCCCCTAGGGGAAGGGTGGTCAATATGTCGTTTGAGGGAATGGCAACGAGAGAATCAGCCCAAGTTCCCAAGCCTGAGAGCAATATAACCCTTGATGTGACCTGCCCTTCTGCAGCATAGAAATGTCACCCTTGTTCCTAAGCCCAAGAACAATATTTATCAACCCAAGTTCCCAATCCTGAGAACAATATAACCCTTAATGTGACCTGCCATTCATCAGCATAGACTCTGCCCTTGTTCCCAAGCCCGTGAACTATATTCGTCCTCGATCTGACCTGCCCTTCTTCAACATAGGGTGGTTCCTCATAGGATGTAAATTATTCTTTATTAGGGACTTGCAAATACAAAAGAAATTTTTGTCAGGTTTTCATGTGTGATTGAGGAGTGTGGCGTTCCTGAAATAAGCATCCACCCCCAAGGTGCAACTTATTTTCGGAACGCCTGACTCTTTAGGCATTATAAACATAAAAGCTTATTAAAAATGTTTTTCTCCTATGATACCAGCCAGGTATTAGGGGGAAAATGAAAAAAAAATAAGGGTGATTTTTAGTAAAAATGCTTGCTTTTGGCATATGCAAAAATGCCTTTGATAATGTATCCTCCAAATATCACTACAAAATTATTTGTAGGTTTTTAAATGGCAGGTAATGCCCTAAGGGGAAAGCACTACCAAAATAAGGGCCTCACATGAAGTAGATGTGAGCATTATCTCAGTTTTGGTAATGTGCTCTTGTAACTTGATGTGTAATTTGATTACACAATTACTTAGGTAATTGTTTAATGGGGTAAGTTGGGTGTAAGATTCCATAATTTGGTCATGGTGCATTGATTTATGTCATGTGCACCATGTGATGTGATGTTGTTTGCTTGTGATTAATTGTGGAATCACATGAGGAACCGTGTGATGTTGTTTTCTTGTGATTAATTCTGAAATCATATTAGGAACCGTGTGATGTTGTTTTCTTGTGATTAATTCTGAAATCACATGGGGAACCCTGTGATGTTGTTTGCTTGTGATTAATTATGAAATCACATAGGGAACCATGTGATGTTGTTCCTTGTGATTAATTGTGGAATTCACATGGGGAACCATGTGATTTTGTTTCCTTGTGATTTTGTTTCCTTTTGATTATTTGGGGAACCATGTGATTTTGTTTCCTTGTGA
>Ga0116227_10007447_pt1 | contig 21343 bp, 18 predicted proteins | sample S1TSphgellanicum_FD_89693 | JGI IMG/M metagenome (GOLD analysis project Ga0116227, IMG submission 89693) | Host-associated microbial communities from peat moss isolated from Minnesota, USA - S1T2_Fb - Sphagnum magellanicum MG | ecosystem: Host-associated > Plants > Peat moss > Unclassified...
CGGCGATGTCGCTGCTGCTGCTCCCTCCTCGTCTTCTTCTTCACCCCGCCTCATCATCACCGCCACCGGTTCTGCCATAGAAAATGCAGCACCCCGCCTCGTCATCACCGCCACCGGTTCTGCCATCGAAAATGCAGAGGCCGGTTCTGCCGGCTTTTGCAGCAGAATTGTCGTGTCAGACAGACGCACGCACAGACTAAGCGAATTAATATATAAGATTACTAAATGTGATTTAGATTAAAATTTAAAATATAGAAAAATATTATATTTCATAAATATTATAACTGATATTTTAAAAATTATTATTTTTGAAATGTAATTGGTATATTATCCCTTTATAAAAAATTATATGTGAATTAGTTAAAATTATGATATATTATAATCACATTGTATAATATTTTCTTAATGAAATGAAAGATTAATATGTGGGACATAAATTATTTACTTGTTTATTACTAGATACTAGTCGTAAAAAATATTTTTCATTTATAAATCATGTGGTTGAAAAATAATTTCCAACGAATCAATCATCAAAATGTAATTCAATTATAAAAAAATTCAGGAAAAAATTATTGAAATTAATGTACATTTTTGGAAGATCAATATATTTAATTGTGTATGTCATTGAAAATACTTTAAGAATCAACTATTTTTTTTTTTCATTTGGAAAAATATCAATAAAATATGAAATATTGAAATTGATGTTTGTGCAATGTTTAAAGTTAAGTATGGGCTAAATAAAATGCATTCCTTTATGTTTTCACATCAAGTGGGGTGGTTTGATGGCAAAGGAATTGATATGCATCCTTAAGGTCTAAAGATCTAACCTCATATGTGACATAGTTGTGTTCAACAATGGTATGTTGACTATATGTACCCTACATAGTTAGGTTACTTAACCTAGGCCCACCTAGGTACCTAGATTAGGTGGCCTACCTGTTATTTAATTAGCTTTTTAGTTTAGCCTAGGTAGTAATTACATGTGTCAACAATTCATAGGTTGAAATTTTTTACCAATAATATGAATTATTATATTTCATTATTTATATAAATATACATGATGTAATTAATAAATGTGATTTAAAATATATTAAATCATTTAAATTTAATTATTAAAAAAATGTTGCCCAATATTTTATGTAGTGGTATTTATAGTGCATTATCCTACGACTAGTCAATCGATGAAAAATCCTTTCAGTCGCAAATGATATGCGACTATTGGTGTGATTATACATGGCACATGGAGTTTTTTTGCGATTGGTTGTCTTTTGCCACTTGTCCAAGGTGACTATATGGTTTGTAATTGCATGTGTTCGTTGTGACTAAATTTTGTCTTTTGTAACTGAAATTGTTGTTGTTTATTTCCAAAAAAAATTTAATGTGGGTTTAAGGCAATAAAGGTTTGACCATTAAATCTTAGGGTTATGGATGATAAGACCAAACCTAATAGTCTATATATAACAAGAAAAGATAATAATAATTTAGATGAAAACATTGGGAATTTAGATGATGCAAGAAATGACAACCCACAATGGGGAAAGGATGCAGTTGTTAGTGAGTTAATGAACTTGGGCAATATAGATGTTCATGATGTAGAGACCATAATCCTAATGGAATATGAGAACAAAGACTAAGGTTCTACGTGGAAAAGCTTGGTTGAAATTGGGCTTTCAACAATAGGAATATCATATCAAGGTAATGGAAAAGTTATAAACCTAGCTAGTAGATAGTTCTATTTAAATTCTTGAATTTGAAATCTTGCATTCTCAAAGTTCTCCTACTCCAGGGCCTGTCTGTCTTATCCATTTGTTGTTGTTGTCAAGCTTACCTTCAAGGAGAATAAGAGGGATAGAACCATTAGTTGATTATAACAAGTCACATGTTATGATTATAATTGAATACTTGGAGATTATGCAATAAAAGTCTACAATAAAAAAACTATAGAATGTATTAGAAAGGCCAAAAGAAAGGAGAGAAAGGAATGAAAGGATAGGCGAGTAACCAAGTTACTAAATGTTGTACAATGAATAGTAGAAGAGTAAGCTTAGAGACAAGCAAAAATATCCTTTAGTCTACAACACAAGTCGAGGTAGCAAGAGAAAGGATTCATCGCAACATTCAAACCAATTGTATTGCGATTGTCCATTTTGTTTTTGATTTCTTTGGGTGATGGCATCAAAATTTTAAGTAGTTACAAACACGTTATTATATTAAATTAATTGGAATGTTTTTTTCTTGGGATTTTTATTGTTCTTGAATGATAGGGTGATAAGGTGTATATATAATTTATTAATAATGATTTCAGTGTTTTTTAACGTAATTTATTAAATAAATATGGATTAAAAAATGTTGTGTTACATTCATAACATGTAGTCAACTTTGGATATTTGAGAAGTATGATATAAGTAAAAAATAATGTATTTAAAAATTAATTTTATTTTCTTAAACACGTTTAATATTTAAATTAAAATATTAGTCTTATGTAACTATAAATGATTAGATAATATCATTGTTGTGTACATTTGTTGTATTTATGTTTCTTTATATGGTTGTTAATTGTAAGTATTGTTATTTTGTGTCTATTTATGTGTAAAGTTGTGATAAATCATTAAATAACATGTTGTGAATATATTATGTGTTTAATGTTTATGTGAAGGCACAAGGAATGAAACCAAATTCACATTAGGATGCATTTTAAAAATTAAAAACATTCCCATATATTTAATGAAATGATATCACACTAATTATGTTATTTTAAAAAACAAAGACATGACATACGTTTACATCCATTTGAGCATGCATGACCATCATGTGGGATAAGGGATTCATGAAAAGATTATTGAAAGTGTGAAACAACTAATAGGGGATGAAATGAAACACACACCCAATGTTAAAATTTCAACTGTTCAATTACCTACATGTAAGGAATTTTAATGAAACATTTTCTCGAAGGAAAATGAACTTTTTTTTTTGACAAGTTCTTTGTTTAATAATGACATGAACATGTTTTACATATTGAGTTCACTCAACATTTGATATGCCATCAACAACGTTATGAATGCTTTGAAAAAACATAGTTACATTTTCAAATCCTTGAAATAAAAAAGAGGTTATGATTTGATTACATCCAAGAGTTTCAAAGTTGAATTTTTTAGAATTGTTCTTGAATCCCTGATGTTTATTTTCATTTATTTTGATCATGGTATCAATTAATCATTTGAAACTTTTCCCTTTTTCTTTTTATTACGTACAAGATTATAACCACATTTAGTACCTTGTGGAAGAAGATCTAATGCATGGTAATAGATTCATAATCTCATGATGCAACTTATATATTTGATAAAAACTATTCAATTAAATATAATTATACGAATGGCATGTGCATAAGGATTTTGTGGGAGACTCATAAGGTCATTATGAACTAATTGTATGCCTTATCGATAGTTTGTAATCAATAACATTCTGGATAATAACAAGGCAAATTTGTAGGCATATTCTTTTGAGATATTGAATTACTTACATGGTGGTAACATGTATGCACACATACAATCCATTTAAGATCCTAATTGTTCTAATTTTGCATATGTTGCACAAACAAACATTGAAAAATATAGATAAATCAAACTTTGAGAACCTACTATGCACAAATGAAATTGAACTATTTTATCCATATAAATGGACTAGATGGATTTTTTTTCTATGGATCTATTTCCATATGGTTAAACTTGCTCCCATTTTCTCTTTATTTTTAAAAATCTTTGACTATTTATTTGATTAAAAGTTTTTATTTCATTGTGACTTCAATATGTTTAGTGTTGTTTATTTTGTGAAATACAACAAGTTTTTTGAAACTATTGGTAACATTTGCAACAAATTGTTTTTGAGTTTATTAGTGCTTGGTTGAATAACATCAATCAAGTACCTTGAACTTCCTATGTGATTTGTGTTGAATGAATTATGTTGTATTGATTATGGGTAAGTTTCTATCCTTTGTATAATTGATGCATTTTAGTTGTTTATTTGTTTACAAATGCAATGATGGCCATTGTGAAATAATTGCACACCTTTTTTATTGTACACAAAACAACACACATGGTTTTTTGGGTGGAATTACATATTAATATTTGATGTTCATCATTGCGAATTGAATTTGTAATTTTATGGAAAATTGTGTTATGCATTGTGAAGTCCATGGTTGGATTTTGGCATGGTCCTTGAATCTTAATTATGCATGTTTCATGATTGAAATGATTCTTTTCATCTTTTTAAAAAGGACCCAAGAGCAAGATAACATTTTTCACGTTAGGAAATGTTACTATTTACAAAAGTTCCTAATGCAACAAAACTAATAAAATTAAAACCCTAATTTCAACATTAACAAATCATTAAAAAAAACTTGGTGAGAACCTCCTTGGAAAATGATGATGGCATGGTTTCAAGTTGAGGTTGTAATTTTTTGTTTTTCAAAATGGTAGTTTGACCCAATCCTTCCAAGATGCATTAATCTTCATTATTGCTCCAAATCCAGGAATTTTTAACTCTAAAAAATTGTAATATTAAAGGTTACAAGCTCATTTAAAATTTTAAGTATTTAAGATAAGAGATCAATTCACTAAATATTCCAAATTGTTCTTGGTAGTAAACATTTTCACATTCCAAAAAACATAATTATTTCACCAAATTTTCAAATTTAACAAATTTGAATTGATGGAAAATTATTAACCAATTGCATTAACATACCAATTTTCAAGGTTTGCACTTTAGTTAAGAAAAAAAAAAGTTTCAAAACCTAAAACCAATTCCTTATTTTTATCAAAATTGGGACCCCTAACCCTATCCATTTAAAATTTTGTCATCAACGATTTGAACCTTTAAATGAAACAATGGGTGTATGTACTCTAAAGTGAAATAACAATAATCCACAAAAATCCATTTTACAATGTTAAATTTTTGAAATTTTTTGGTACCATGGGTTCAATGGTAATGAAGTCCATGTATCAAAAACAATAAAGTCTATATTAATAAAAACCCACCTACATTTTCCAAATATATACACCTTTAAATATTTTTTCGAAATTTGAGTAAAGAACAATGTTAGGGACTTATGAAAATATGACTCAATTTCGACCATTCAAAAGTCCCTAATTAAAGTTTGATTATGGTTTTTGACAGAAGATTTTCACATAAAAGTGTATTATTTGATGTTAGACCAAATATTGATTCCCTATAAATAATTTGGAATGGAATCTAACATGAACCTTTTTATTTTCTACCATCCCAGTCTATCAATTAGTTTGTACATAAGTCCATTGTGATAAGTGGGTGTACTTTTATTGAAAAATAATTGCATAGGTATTTTCATAATCAAGTTGTTAATGTATAATCAATTTCAAATTCTCAATTGGATAAATTTTATTATTTGTTATAAGTGTTTGAAGAAAGGGCACTTTACAAAAATGGCCACTGTGATTCAGAAAGTGAGCCACCTTAGTGCATTCACCCCAACCTTAGGTTCTTTAAGAAGCTAACAATAAAAGCATGATTTTAAAACATGCATTTTAATATTTAACAAAATGCGTTAAAAAACCAATAACCTTTCAATCATTTTTAAATTTTTAAATAAAATAATATTATGACCTTCATCAATAAGGTACCATGATGAAATTTTCATGCACATTTCATGTCCACATTGAAGCTTTAATCTATCATCATTCCAAATTTTTTTTGAACGTTTCCTCTAATTTTTTTCCAAATCCTCTTTCAAACTATGATGAAGCAAGAAATAAAAAGGTTAAAGGAGGGATGAGATAAACTGAGGGGATAACCCAAAATTCTTTTCTTCTAATAACAAAGAGGAATTAAACATTATTTTTCCTTCTCGACCAATCAATTTTCTTTCATTCATCTTTTCTTAATATCCACCTTAAATCTTTCATATAAGTTGAATAACTTGAAATGATGTGGTATTTTAGCCATGCCTACTGGTCCATGGGCAATGAAATCCTTTAATGCAATAAAATTCAAAAGTAATCATCTAGTCTTGCAATCAACTCCAAACAAAATCCTAGGATAAGTTTTGAATAACTTATGGTAACTTGGGGTGAATCATGGAAATCTTGAGTAACTTAGGATAAATTCTAGGAGTCATGATTTCCTAAAATTGGTCATTCAAGTTTATACCTAGTCAAAAGGATTACAAAATGGAAGTTAAAAATTAAGCGTCCTTAACAAACCCCAATTTCCACATTTAAACAACTATTGGATTTCCTAGGAGTTATGCTTTGCTTGTTGATTTTAAGGCACCGATCTTGTTCAAAATTTGTCATCTTTATGCACATCTCACCCATTTTACCCTAAATCTTTAAAACATAAGTTCATTTCCTTTGGACAATTCATTTCCTATATGTCTTTTTTTTTGTCTTCTTACACTTCATTCCATTTGACATCTTGTTGGTTAAGCTATGATGGATGATGTCATTGCATCACAAGGACATGTGCATGATGAACAATTCCAAGAGCCTTCTTTGGATGTGAATCCATATGAATGTTGAACCCATTTAAAAAAAGAATGGGAGGAACCAAATATTTGTGTTTGGTATAAACTAATATGGACACACTCACCACACACACAATTTTTTGACTATCCACACTCATACTTTTTTGATTTATTTAGAACTCAAACCTATAATTGTTACTTGTCTCAATAGATTTTATGAAGGCCATTATGAAAATGATGATTTTTTTATTCTAAAAGTGGACTTGGAATCCTAACAAGGGTCACTACTATTGACTACATGGTCCTATAAATTCACTACCAACCAATAAAACATCATACATTATTTGCACCTTATGTCGAATCCTTGAAGTTTTGCATTTACAAGGATCCTACTTGTTTAGCTTGAATTTAGCCAATAAAGTAGCTCTTAAATTTCAAGTCTTTTGACAAAATTAATGCAAGTATACGTCTACTAATAAACATTGATTTATAGATGTGATGTAATGGATAAATTATCAATAAAGACTATTGTACATCTTTTTGAAATTACAACATTTTATATATTTCAAAGTGTTGACTCACAAGGTTCAATCCTTAATGCTTCAATTAAAAAATTAATTTACAAAACTAACACTTTCAATTATAATTTTGTTTTTCAACTCACTATTGTGATTAGATGTGTAGGGCATTAATCTTTATCAACATTCATCTTTGACAATTCTTACATAAGTGATTTAAAAATAACAAAAAGGGTTTAGGAATTATGTTTGACTTGAAATTGTTAATGTCAAATGAATATAATTTTACATCTTATTCTAAAAGTAGAGTTGTTCAACCTCTAAAATCAAATGATAAATACAAATTAAACTAAATTATTATCAATGGATTTGGAACTAGAATGGGTTTTAGCTTGTTAAATACAACTATCACCTATTCTAAATGTTAATAATCAAAGATAAAACAAAAAATGAAACCTAAGATTATAATAGTGGTGGATTGGGGTTCACAATCACTAAATGGGAATTTAAACAAAATGTCACAAAGGGGAAGTGTAACATTAGATTGAAACAATGTGCAACAAATGATAATATATTTGGTCAAGATAATGATCTTGTTGTAATTGTCCCTCTTTAAATGCACAAGGGGGGACACACATGTTGTGATTTTTACAAGGTTTGATTTTTGATTTTTTGTTTGAATTTCATTTATTTCATTTGTATTTTTTAAAGGTGTGCACCACCATATCAGCTCCTACACCCATTGTTGTTCACTGTTGCAACCCCACTTTGGCCAAGTGTGGGGGTGAAGCCCAACACTTGCAAAGTTGGGGATTTGGAGTCCTCCGGGACTCCCGAATGTTTAGAGCTCGACAACAAGGCCCAAATCACCTTGCCTTGAGGTGTTCTTAGTGTCATTGGAAAGGTCTTGAAACGCAGATATCGAAAATGGCCTCGCATTGGTCATTTGGACATATGCAGCCCAAGTTATGGGCAAAAGAAGGGCCGGGAGTCAAATTGGCAGTTTGACTCCCGACCACTAAAAGTCAGGAATCGAACTCTTCCTGACATTTGATTTGAGAGTGCGACATGGGGTTGGAAAGATCTCGATGAGGGTTACAACTTTGGTTCAGACCTCGTTGCGATCGAACTCTGCAGTCGGGAGTTATGGCCGTTCAAAGTTCTGGAAGTCCAGCCGGGACAATTTCGGGACTCCATTTCGGGAGTCCCAACAAAATGTGCCATTTGGATGTAGCCTCGGCGGCGAGCTGCAGAGAATACTATATGGGGAAAGGTGGTGGCTTCCCCCGAGTCCGAGCCGTGGTGTGTTTCGTGGTCCAAAGTGCCCGTGACTTGTCCCAACACCCAAGGGTGTCTCGAAATGTGAACTAACCACGTGGGTGGTTTGTTTTGATGCAGATTCATGCTTGATCAACTAGTCCCTCTTCCTAGTCTAATCGTTGGGCTCCCAACTCGACCCTCTACCCCTTTCTAGAGTTGGAAGCTGGGAGCATGCTACTAAATCATAATTTTCGCACCTTGACTTTGTGAAACCTTCAAGTGGGTTTCACCCCGTGACTTAGGAGCGCGTCATTCACACATACAACCTAATGATATAACAACCCTCCTAAAAATTACATAACCTTCAAATTGTTCTTCGATTAGGGGGTAAGGTCCCCCTAAGTCAAATAACAATGTAAGAAATCCTTTTTGCAAATCTCGAGAAATGAACATTTTGGTCCTAAAGTGCAACGACTAAAAGGTTGAGTGCAAATGTGAGCTTGATGTTAATCACCTAATTGTTGTCCTTCAAATCTTTAACTGAATTTGAATCACCTTGGAAAAAAAAAGAAAAATATTTTTTATTATTTAATTTTAGGAATAGGATCATAAGTTTATGAGGTGTGCTGAAAGCAAAATATTTTTTTAATCAATATTTTGTCCAAGGGTAATGTAAAGCAAAAATGTGAAAAGTCACTCACAGACAAAATGTTCAAATTCCAATCACATTTTACATGTTATGAATTCTAATGTTGAATCCCTTAAAACCAAACTAAATGTTTAAGATGTAAACCTATTTACCATAAAATACCATGTTAAGTTTATTTTTTAGATTATCATTCACACCTAAGATCTTAAAATGCTTATTAGCAATTAAGTTAATGTTAATTTTTAACATTTTCTCATCATCATTCATAATTGTGATGATGACAAGTTTTTTTTTGCACATTGTCTTTTGAATTACATTGGCAAGCGATAAGTAATCAGGGGTGTAAGTGGATAGGTAAATAGGTGCTAAGTAAATGTGTAATAAGTAGGAGATAAATAAAAGTTAGTAAGTGGATAAGTAGGTAGTAGGTAAAAAAAAAATGGGTGTGTGAATAAATGAATAGAGGTTGACACAAAAACATTTTGTTAAGTTATCATCAATTAAAATTTTTTTTTTAAAAAGTTAATATTTAACATTGAATTTTTCTTTTAAAATTGACTTTAAAAAAAAAATGTTAAATTATTATTCACTTAACATTAAACTATCATCCACTTATGTGTCATTTAAGTTTTGATATTAATTATAACATTCTTGGTTTCAATATAACATTTTTTTTGCATTCTCACTATTACAAAATGTGGGTGCAATTCACTAGTCCTCATTCACTAGACTAATGAATTAACTACTTCTCACTAGTCTTTGTTCATTACAACCAATGAATTCACTCAAAATAATCCTCATTCACTACACAGGTGAATTCACTACTTCTCATTAGTCTCTCTTCATTACAACAAATGAATTCACTCAAAATAGTCCTCATTCACTAGACAGGTGAATTCACTACTTCTCATTAATCTCTCTTCATTACAACCAATGAATTCACTCAAAATAGTCCTCATTCACTAGACAGGTGAATTCATTACTTCTCATTAATCTCTCTTCATTACAACCAATGAATTCACTCAAAATAGTCCTCATTCACTAGACTAATGAATTCACTATTTCTCACTAGTTTATGATCATTAAAACCAATGAATTCACTCAAAATAGTCCTCATTCACTAGACTAGTGAATTCACTACTTCTCACTAGTCTCTATTCATTACAACCAATGAATTCACTCAAAATATAATGAAATCATCTTACGTAGAGGGACACCTTTTGTTAAAGGGATCCTTTTAACACTAACATTGACCTAATGTTAGGTGTGAATGGAACACTTCGTTTTTTTATTAAATATTAACTTTTCACTCAATAAAAAAATATGTAGATCTACATACTTGTCCTAGGATTTCTTTTCATCCTTAACCCTCTTTTTTTTTAAGCCCTACCCAAGTTCATCCATCCAATGTTCAACGAAGGCCCAACAATTCACATAGGATCAATTTGTACACACTATTATTGCCACCCTAAAATTCAATTTTGGCCACCACCTCAGTACTCTCATTTTCCAAAAAGAGGCCAAAAATGGAGACAAAGATAGAGAGCCCCCCCCTCCCCCAACAAAAAGAAAAAAAGAAAGAAAAAAAGAAGAAGAAGAATTTCAGACAAATACTACCCAATAGCAAGAGGGAAGCTACAAATCCGGGCAGATATCGAAAGGGTCCCAAAAGGTATCCCAAAACACCTCACTGTGCTCCTTATCCCACGGGAAGAATCCGGCAGAGTTAGAACCGGGGAGTATAATAGATACCCTGCCTCTCGCTGTCCAAGGCCTCGTGAGTAGTCGGCGCAACGTGGCGGAAGTAGATACCCGGAGGTTCTATATCGAGGGTCCGTGAAGCGGGGGATGGCGAGGACGACGGAGGATAGATAGAACCGGGGGTATCTTTCATACCCTAATGTCCGCGATCGAGGATCTCGTCCGTGGAGCGAGGATGGAAGAGAGGAGGAAGAAGAGAACCGGGGGGAGGGGGTGATACCCTGCCCATCGCAGCCGTGGATCTCAGTGGAATATGGAGAGGACAGGAGGGAGGATGAGAGAACCGGAGGGGGAATTTGATACCCTGGATGACGTGGTCGAGGATCTCGTCCGTGAGGCGAGGAAGACGAAGACGAAGAAGACGGAGTAGAAGGGGTTGCAGGAGGATCTGTCGCGCGAGGTGGGGTGGGGTGGGGTTGGGGGAGGGAAGGGGGGGAATTTGTCGCGGAATTGTTGTGGGGAACCTTTGTGGTGGGGGGTTTTGGGGATAAAGAAAATGGCGTCAGCTGCACAGTGTTTGCAGTGTTCAGGAATTGTAGGTTTCAGCAGCAGCAGCAGCAGCTCCTCGGTGCTGGAGCTCACAGCCAATTACTGTGGCAGCAGGAGCAGGAGGACAAGAGCAGTTGTTGCTGCAAAGGGTGATAGAGAACAGGAGAGGCGAAAACTCTGGGATGGTAGTGGAGGTGGTGGTGGTGGTGGTGTTTGTGGCATGGAGCTTCTTACAACAAGCAATTTCTATGGCAGGAGAAGAATAGTCATTGCTTCTGCTGCTGCTGCTGTAAGGGGTTGTAGAGAATTGGATAGGCGAGAAATTATCAGGGAATTGAAAGTAGCTGCTTCTTGTTCTTCTTCTTGTTCTTCAATTTCTGGCAACGTGACTGCTTTGTTGTTGGGTCCGAGGAAATCCAGGAGATGGAGAAGCTACTACATGGGCAGCAACAGTAGGTGGCAGTGTATGTACAATGTGGTGGTGGTGCAAGCAGAGATGCAAGAAGAAGAGATTGGCACTGGGTTGGAGGACAACAAGAACAAGACGCAGGAGGAGGAGATGGTGTCATCAGCAGGAGGTTTTGAGCAAAATGGACTTCGCGACTTCGCTACTGCTGCCACCACCAATGGTTTCAGCAGCAGAGAGACTTCAGCAGTGCTCCAAGAGGAAAAAGCAGCATCAGAAGCAGAAGTTCTGGTTACCAGTGAGACTGGGACCAGTGGTAGAACTCGGAAACCTAGAACTCCTCGACCCAATGCTGGTCGTACTAGTACCCGAAGAAAGAAGTCTTCAAAGATTGCGACACAAGAGGATGCCACAGACACAGAGACGGATGGGTTTAGTAGCGGTTTTAGCCCTAGCGAAGTAGGCACGGATGTAGAGTTTAGCGATGGTGGTGAGGTTCGAGATTCCAGAAGTGGGTCAGAAGCTGAAGTGGTCAGTGGTGATGGCTATGGAATGTCTTCTTCTTCTTCAAGGCCATCGGCAGCAGCTGGTCGGAGGGTTCTTCTTCAGCACAAAGACAAGAGTAATGGGAATGTCAGGATTAGGGTGGATGGCAAAAGGGATAGTAGATTCAGCAGAGGAGGAGGAGGAGAGGAGAAGGAGTTGCGGTTCATGTTTCTGGAAGCAATCATGGAGCGGGCACGGAATTCGGATGTTGCAGGTGCTGAGGAGGCCATGTCAGAGATGCAGATTGCTGGCTTACAAGCTGGACCTCGTGCTTACCATGGTCTCATTGTCGCCTACACACGTGCTGGTGATACTGAAGGCGGGGTATGTTCTGCTGCCATTGTTCTCCTCCTCTCACCATCTCAGCAGCCCTCATCATTCAACCCTTGAAAGTGCATGTGGAGGAGGAGGGTTCTCTCATGATAGGTATTTGGGTGTGTATGTGTTGTGTCTCAACAACTTCATTGTGGTTATTCTCTGATGCAAGCCATTGCCGGAAACATTGTTGGGTGGTTGGGAAATGCATACAGCTCCAAGCCTTGAGGCGGGAAGTAGGAGTAGGGGTAAAACCATTGCCTGAAACAATGGTGGCACTGGCACGGTTGTTTGGTGCAAAGGGTCAATTACAGCGTGGAGAGGAGGTTCTTGCAGCTATGGAAAAGTTGAACCATGATCCTCGTGTTGCTTGGCTTGTACTTGTTGGTAATTTCTCTCTCTCTCTCCTCTTTTTTATCATTTTGTTCATTCAGACTGGTCTTTCTTACAGTTGCAGAAGAAGTTTTTCCAGCATTCGCTTTGGCGATTCTGCTACATAGGTACTGATTCATGGGTGTGTCATATATCAATTGCTGGAAGCAGAGGAACTTTTCAGAGCTGGTTACAGAAGTGAGGCGAATTCAATTTTTCTCAGAGGTGCAAATGGAGGGCTTCGAGGAACAAATGAACTTTATGATATGTTGGTAGATGAGAACTGCAAAGTTGGTGATCATGAAAATGCCATTGACATCCTTCGTGTAATGGAGTATGCTGGTCGCATGTCTACAACTTTCCATTACAATTGCTTGTTAAGGGCTCAGGTAGACATGCTTCCCGTCTTTTAGTTTTTTCGATATGATTAAGGGATATCTGGTTGAATGAAGCCTTCCTTGTGATTGCTGCAAAAAACCTTTTCCATATGTGATTGACATTTAGGTTCCAGTATTGATGGTTTCGTGAGTTCTTTTGTGATTGGGTTTGTGAACAGGCCAATGCGGGTGTGCCAGACATTGCTGCCATGACTTTTGAAACGATGCAGTATGGCAGAGGTGTGTGTTTTCTTGCACATCTCTTTTTTGCTTCCAAGTGCCTTATTACCTCCTGTAGCTTTCCTTTTTATTGAAGCAGTCTGAGGGCTGCTCATGTTGTTTCTCATTTGGTCTTATAGAGGAGATGAAGCCCAACACGGAGTCATACAACTGGCTGTTGCAGGCTCACACCCGCCACAAGTTTGGTGACAGGTTCAGGCCTACACCCCTCCTCTTATGATTCCAATCTCAGCTCCTCAAATTTTTTTTGATTTTCATGATGTGAAAGTGCTTCATTTTATGTACATTTATGTGTCTTACAAGAAGTTGCTTGAGTGGATTATAGGTTGCAAGAAGTAGTAGACTTGCTGGGGGAGATGATTGAAGATCACAAACGTGTTCAACCAAACATGAAGACCTATGCGTAAGTATGAGCAATGCCCTCATGCAGCTTTTTGTTTTGTCAGCTCACATGGTAGGTTGCAGCACAATTTACAGGATGAAATAACATGTGCATTGTGGATACATACATTATCATGTGAATCCCCTCTCCAGTGATGAAGCTTGACAGTGACAGTGACATTTTTTAATTTTGCAGGCTTCTGATCGAGTGCTTCACCAAATATGGCCTTGTGAATGAGGCTGTTCGCCATTTCAGAGCACTGGTTAGGATACCTGGATCCATGTGCTATCTGTTCAGTGAGGGCCATGGTCGAGAGAGTGACCCGCTTTCTCTTTATCTCCGAGCTCTTTGTTTAGAAGGTATGTGCCACATTGATCACAATTGGAGCCTTGTATGTTTTTTTCAATTGCTGGTGATGAAGCCCGGGCCATGTGCTCTTGAGTTTGTGGTATTGAGATGTGGTGTGAATATCTATCTATCTGCCTTGTGCAGGAAGAGCGTCACAGTTGTTGGAGACTTTGGAAGCCATGGTCAGGGACAACCAACCAATTCCCAAAAGGGCAATGCTGATAAACAGGAAGGGCCGTACATTGGTCAGCTCTTGGATTGAGCCCTTGCAGCAGGAGGCAGACCTAGGTTATGAGGTTGACTATGCTGTGAGGTGAGCTAAGGCCTGACAAAACGTACTTCATGGACCCATTTAATTGCAACATCTGCGACAGACTCTGTAGTCTGAATTTGTCCTGATGTCTGTTAGTTGATGCATGTATTGGCAGGTTTATTGCAGAGGGAGGCATATCAGGGACACGAAGGAGATGGAGTGCATCAGCTGATGAGTCACGAGCTTTGAATCCAGATGATGATGGATTTGCTTATGCAGTCCCAGTGGAAGTGTCATATAAGGGCTTTCTAACACAAATGCGCCGGCGCTACAATTTAAGGCTTATTCGGAAATTGCGCATGGAAGGTGCATCTGCATTAGGTCATGGTGCAACTGATGCCGATGTAAAGCGGGTAGTGGACAGGTGATGGGCCCTCCTTCTCTACTGGCTTCTTCAGGCAGGGTGCTGATGAAAATGTTGGAGAGGTGGTGGTCATGATATATCTTTGTCTGAATTCGCAGTCTGATTCTCAGTCTGATTCTTGTTGCTTTTTCAGACTGGTGAGAGAAACCCTAGGGGACTCAAATTTTCAAGTGAAGAAGCCAAAGGCAGCAAGCAAGATGCTTGTAATAGAGCTAAAGGAGGAATTGGAGGCTCAAGGCCTTCCTACAGAAGGCACCCGACCAGTCTTGTATCAGCGGGTGCAAAAGGCTCGGCGCATCAACAGGGCCCGAGGTCGACCCCTCTGGGTTCCACCTTCTGAGGAAGAAATTGAAGAGGTATGTTTTGTCTTTACTAACTATGTCATTTTCGTGATTTATCTCTAATCCTTCCTCCTGCTTTTAGCATCTACATATGCATCATGCACTATTCTGATGTAGGAAACTGCTTGTTGTTTGCTCACTTCCAGACAAATGATGACGATTTGGATGTGTTTATGGAGAGATTGAACCTTAAAAATGAGAACTCAGAGTTCTGGAGAAAGAGGTTCACAGGAGAGGATTTGACGGAAGGAGACATTACTGAAAGTGATATCATAAAGGCTTCATTGGACACAGATGAAGATGCCTTCACAGATGAAGAAGAAGAAGAAGACGAGGATGAGGATGTTGAGGCAGGAGAGGAGGCAGACTATTTAGTGGAAGATGGTGGTGAGATTGAGGAGACAGAGCCCCCTGGAATGCTTGCCATGCAGCTCTTGAAGAACAAGAAGGATTTCCCAGAGAAAGTGGTACGTGGAATTCACACACTGTGGTTTGTTCGATGACAAATACTGTTGCATGGCAGTTTCATCAGGGTTACTTGCATTAGAGTGGATCTTCATATTGCCAATGAGTGGATCTATATATGTTTGAATACAGGACTTGACATATTTCAGTAGGATTTTTCACCAGATGGTTTTGATCTAAGTTTATGGATTTTTCTTGTGCCACATGCAAGCAGGAAATGAAGGATCCAGAGAGGAGGGAAGGGCAGTGGCTGGGGCTATCTCTGGAGGAGAAGATTGAAATGTTGAAGTCAGAGAAACGATTTGATGTGGCAGAGCTGTATACGATAGCAGATGTGTGGGGCTGGACATGGGAACGTGAACTGCGGGAGCTGGAGCCTGAGGAATGGTCCCAGGAGAAGGAAGTGCAACTTGGTATCGAAATTATGTTCAAGGTCATCTGTCTTTTGCATACCCATTAGGCAGCTTACTGCAGGAATGACAAAAAGATGTCATGTAGCAGCCTGTTCAGGAGACTATACACGTGCATATATCACATATGTCTTTGTGACCTATCCTAATGGAGGGTTTTTTGTTTGTAAACAGGTGCAAGAGCTTGGAGAAGTTCCAACAATTGGAGACTGTGGGACGCTAGTCCGTGCAGCCATGCGAACTCCATGGCCTGAAGCCATTATCTCACTTCTTCAACACTCACACAAGCTTGGCTATGTATTTGGCAGGTAGAACCACCACCCTCATCCAGCTCTTTTAACTTTTGAGTAAATGTGGTAGATGCCATGCAGTGTCTTTTTCTGGGTACAGACAAGTTTGATTGATGCTGAGAATGTTGTGCCAAACTGCAGCAAGTTGTATTCCGATGCTGTGAGCCTGTGTTTGAGGCTGGGGGAGAAAGATGCAGCTATCAACATCATCACAGAAATGGAGGATGTTGGAGTACCAGCTCCTGAAGACATTCTCACTGATGTCCTTCGAGAATCACAGGAGGAGGGTAGTTAGGGATTTTCATTCTCTTGAGCTGCAGGCTGCTGTTATGATGCATAACAATGCAAAGGCTTTGGAAGTTGTTTTTTTGTTTTTTTGTTTTTTCGTCCAGAAGAGTTGTTTTACTTTTTAAGGGCATGTTTTTCCACACTGGGAAGTTCCAATTTTTCAGGTAGCTCTTACACCCACAACATGTAGCTAGATTTCAGAAGATGGTTTCTATGCCCCAAAGAGGTGCCTTTCCAGTTTAGAGGCCTGCTCCTTTTTCACCTCAACAGAAGGAGAATTTTTTTATTGCAAGGAGCCTTCACAAGTAGTTACAATTTCAGAAGCAACTGTCGCACTCCATGACATTGAGCCCAAGTTCGGAGAGCTGCAGGCTCTGTAGACAAACTTATTGCAAGTTGACAGAAAAGAGGAAAATAAATGCAATTTGCAGTCAAAACCTCAAAAGTATTTTGAGCTTACTGTTGGTTTGGAAGCAGGGAAGTTTTAAGGTTCAAAGGGAAAATCCTTCTGGTAAGAAGCTTACGTGTCAGAGGCAGATAGATGGGTTGGAGGATGGTGTCAAACAATGCATGCAGGTTGTTAAAAGAAATTGACTGGAACCAGAGGAGCATCAGCGAGGAGCTGTGAAGCCAGCTTCGGAATGTCTCACGAATGTTGAAGGATAGCACAAGCTGCAGTACCTTCAGTGGTCAATGGCAATTGGTTTACATGGCAAGAGATTGGCTATTGCAACACAGGCAGTCACTTGGTCCATCAACTAATCGTGACAACACCTTCGACCATACAATGTGTAGTGGCTCCTTTCACAGGTCAGTTTTCTAACACGCTGGGTGACACAATGACCGCTATAATGATCAGGTCAGCTAGAGTAGGTAGCGCCTAGTGGTAGCTGAGGAAGCTTACATGCGAATTCCCTGTAGGAATTTGCTCATAGAATCACACAATGGAAGAATTCAGTTTTGTGAAATCCCCGTCTTCTGATGTTCAATCAAATTCCCTGTATGCAAACTCTCTTCATTCAATGCAATCTTGCTCAGAGTTAGTAAGTTATATGTACCAACTCTTTTGATTTTGTTGGGTGCGGGGGTGGGTTCCAAAGAACCATGTGGGTGGGTTTTTCTAAGGTTAAGTAGACACATTATGTCTATATGTGTCAAAGATTTGCATAGGTAGAATTGTGTAATTTGGGTAGTTTATATTTTAAGGATTCTAGCTACAATCTAACCAATGTAAAAAAACTAATGGGGAAGAAGGTTCTAAGTTGGTCATTGGTTCAAGTTGGAAATATCAAGATTTCATGGACCATATGGATTTCTATGTCCATATGAATTCTGTAACACAATATATAAAATCAACATTTATTGTCATAGATTTCACAACGAACACCTTTGATACAATGTCCACAATCTTTATGAATATAAAATATTGAAAATATTAGTTTTACAAAGTTACACAATATCATTTTTGACTCAACATCCACGATTTTTATGAATATAAAATATTAAACATATTAGTTTTACAAAGTTACACATTATCATGTTTGATCCAACGTCCGCAATCTTTATGAATATAAAATATTAAACATATTAGTTTTACAAAGTTACAAAATATCATTTTTGACCCAAAGTCTACAATCTTTATGAATATAAAATATTAAACATATTAGTTTTACAAAGTTACACAATATCATTTTTGACCTAACGTCCACAATCTTTATGAATATAAAATATTAAACGTATTAGCTTTACAAAGTTAAACAATACCATCACAAAAGAACAACTTAGAAAACTATGATTAAGCAATTTGAATTTTATTTATGACATGGTGTATTGTTTTTGATATTAAAAAAGATCTCATTGTATCTTGGGAAATAACATTAGATGAATTGTATCTAACATTTTTCAATTTTGTAATATATATATATATATATATTGATTGTGCACAAATGCAAAGAATCAAAAGATGCAAATAGATTATTGATAGTAGAACTAAAACAAATTGAATTTGATAAAGAAAAGTTGAAAGAAAAATCAACAATGCATTTTTTTTATGAGGATGAAATTGGATTTCCAACAAAACATTCATCACATAAAGAATGAAACAACGTATAAATCAAGCTTAGCTTGATCAAATAGAAATAAAATATATATTATGTAACAAAAACATTAAGACCTATGGAGTTGAAATGACAAAACATTTAAAAATAATGGGAAAAAAAAGGAGAGGATTGAAACATCAAATTTCACTCTATGATTTTCATCGTTACACTTCAAACATTATCAAACCATGGAATCAAGATTTAAAACTTCTTTAAATGCCAAACCTAGGGTCCAAATGTTCGTCATGACACGACATGTCGATTTGGATGCAGACACAACCCAACATCAATTAAAATAATGTCCACATAGGTCAACCTAGGTCAAAACCCATATTGGGTTGCCCAACGATAATTAAGGCAATTGAAATTGGACCCATTTTGGTTGTCATACACCTTGTGGTGACCCAAATGGGCTTTTAATTGCCATAATTAAGAGTTTTTGGTCACCACCTTTTTTGGTTGTCACCTCTTTTGATTGCCACGAATTTTCCATCACTAAAGTTTTAGTTGCCACCTTTTTTGGTCACCCCATATTCTTTTATTGCCACAAATTTTTCTATCACCAAAATTTCAATCGTCATTTTTTTCAATTGTCACAAATTTTTCTATTGCCAAAGTTTGAGTTGCCAACATTTCCAATTGCCACTTTTTTCAATCACCATAGATTTTTTTGTCGCAAAAATTTTAGTCATTAGTAAACTTTTTCTAATTGCCAACATTTTCATTCTCCACACAATGATTGATGATGGACAAAAATGGGTCTAAGGGTTTTCATCCAATGCTTTGTTTGGGCCAAATTTCATTTTTTTTTCCCAAGAAATTTATATATAAACAACCTATGATTGCCTTTTATAACGTTTTCAAGTGGACTCTAGTTGTATGGAAGCCCCATCAACATGTTCATAACATGTTGAATAGTTCATTGTGCCTTTGGATTTGGCTTGACATGTTATGGATCACTTTGTCAAATGACATTTTGGTTGAATTGTCCACAAAATATTCTACATCCCAATCTTTAGCCTATATCACATTTGCAAACTTGCCCATCAAATATGCTTTAAACTTCAAAGTTGTTTGGTTTTGTTTGGCTATTTGTTGAGGGGAATTTTGGAGTTCCTAATTCACCATGAACAAAAATTAATTTTGGGGCCACCCACCAATGCACATTTCTCACATTGATGAGATTTTGTTCCCTAGCAAACACATAGGAAGATGGGGTCACCTTTTGCATGCGTATGACTTCATTTTAATCACACATGCCAATGTACACAACATATGATTTATTTGTCGAAAAATGCAACATGATATTATCCTTTGACGAATCATTTATAAAATTTTAGATTGGTGTACCACATTCATAATGTTCATGAATGCCAATGTTAGTTTCACATGATTTTGCTTAAAGGTGACAAGTCATATTTGCCCTTCCATATTTGGCCTTTTTGCCACAACAACATTTGATTGTTTAGAATGCATGAATATTTTGTGTTATAATCCAACATTTTTCAAAACGTGCCCCCATTCCACTACAATGTGTAAGCTTTCATGATGTTTAAATGGATGGCTAGGAGTTTGATGACATTTAAATATTCACATGGGCAAGTTAACATTTTTACTAAACATTGATTGTGCGTTTTTCATTTATCATTTGTTTTTGGTATTTTCCCATTAATTCAGTGGTGTTTAAGATGTGATCAAACCTTTCAATTTGCACCTTGCACACCACACCATAACCACCCTAATTACCCCCACTTGACAAAGGTTGCACAATTGTTGTGGTTTGGAATCCACAAAACACTTTGGTTTCTAGCTTTGGAAAGAAGGTTTTGAACCTTTTCTGCATCCACAATGCCAACTTTGCCTTCTTTTTTGAAATTTTTTTGTTGAATTTGGCCACCATGCCACTTTATCTTACAACTTTGTCACTTTCATAGTCTAATGTGATTTTTCTTTTTATGGATAAAATATTTCAAACCATTGTGTCACATTTGAGAGCTTGCAATCAAGTCATTCCAAAAACCCAATTGAATTTAACAACTTTATATATTTTGGGGAATCATTTAGTTCCACGAAAAATTAATTTTCCATGACCTGTTTGTATTTGTTTATGTTAGATACTTGTTTGTTCACAAAAGTGATTTCAAATTAAGCGATTGAATTCTTGTGGAAAAAATCCAAGACAATATTTTGGAATTGTTGCATGGTAATTTTTTTGGGATCATGGTTCATAAGCCTTTATCACTTTTGACATTGGGTCGATGCATTGTTGTCACTTTCAAATATTTTTGATGATTTTCATTTTTGCATGTTGGGCAATGGGTCATTACAAGGCCTTGCATGCAATCGCCAAATGTTACAGAAAAATGGTTTGGGGGGTTAAAGTCAAATTTCCCCCTAATGGTTGCATGGATGACATTGCTAAAGGTTTAAGGTTAGTAGAAAACTCAAAGACTTTGCAAGCATTAATTGTTATGAACAATTAAAGTTTTGAGAGGTTAGAGTTTAGTGCGTCCCCCCCCCCCCCCCCCCCCACACTTCCCCCCCCCCACCAACCCCCCCCACTCTTTTTTAAAATATATATGGGCTATAAAACAAAAAAAAAACCCAAAAAAAA
>Ga0116227_10007448_pt1 | contig 21341 bp, 20 predicted proteins | sample S1TSphgellanicum_FD_89693 | JGI IMG/M metagenome (GOLD analysis project Ga0116227, IMG submission 89693) | Host-associated microbial communities from peat moss isolated from Minnesota, USA - S1T2_Fb - Sphagnum magellanicum MG | ecosystem: Host-associated > Plants > Peat moss > Unclassified...
GGATTCCACGAAAGCTTTAGCAACGGAAAGGGCGTACAGATATCCCGTACAGGCCGCTTGAACGTCAAGTGCGGCGGCCTTCTCTGCTCCGAGTTTCGACTGCAAAATACAAGCCGTGCTCGGAAAAGCATAATCGGGAGTGAGGGTGGCAACTAAAATGAAATCAACCTCTGAAATCGCTATATCGGCATCTTTGATCGCAAGGAGAGCCGCTTCATATCCCATATCGGAAGTGAACTCGTCAGATCTTGCAATTCTACGCTCTTTCATTCCCGTTCTGGAAAAAATCCACTCATCGGAAGTGTCGACCATTTTTTCAAGCGCTTCATTTGTAAGCACTTTTTCGGGCAAATAAGACCCGGTGCCTATAATTCTCGCTTTCGGCGTCATAAGTTTTTCCTTCGATAAACTATAAAACTTTCACTCAAACGAGTTTAACGATCACCGAAAAAAAACGGAAGGACAATTTTAGCGGGCGAAAACTTTTTTTGACTCTCTTAAAAAATACAAAAAACCTCTCAAAAACAAAAGGTTATGTCAAAAAAACAACAAGACCCCGTAAAATAAAAAAATATTTGACTCTTCTTGTTTTTTCGTTCGTATGCAAAAATTCGAATAAAAACAACCGACGGGCTTACCCTATGTCAAAACTTCCCGATTCCATGCAAAAGCTAATTTCTCAATTCAGAAAATTTCCCGGGGTCGGAGGAAGGACCGCCGAGAGATTCGCCTTTAGACTGCTTGAATGGAATGAGGATTCGTTGCAAGCGTTCTCTCGGACTATAGGATCGATTGCTAAAGAAATCGGATACTGCCCGAGTTGTCGCTGTTTGAAAGGAGAAGAGGCGTGCGAATTTTGCGACGAAAGCAAAAGAGACACAAACTCTCTTTGTATAGTATCTCACGCAAAAGACATCTATCCGATCGAGGAAACGAGAGTCTTTAGAGGTCTCTACCACGTGCTCGGAGGAGTGTTCTCTCCGCTCGACGGACAAAACGCGAGCAAAATTGAAACGGAGATAAAAAACATTCTTAGCCGGGTGCGCACTCATGCCGTTACGGATATTATTTTAGCTCTCGATTCCACCTTGGAAGGGGATGCCACGGCTCTTTTTATTAAAGAAGAAACCAAAGATTGGAAAGTCAACATCTCAAGACTTGCGTTCGGGATTCCGCTCGGAAGCGCACTTGATTACGTAGACTCCGGCACTCTAACCAGAGCTTTGATCGGACGAAATCAATTTTAGCCGTTGTTGCAAATATTCCGGCAATTTCATTATCATAACCGGTCATGGAAAAATTCATCCAATAGCGAGCCACCAATGAGTAAACGACTGTTAGCATATTTATCGATTCTTCCTTTTACCGGGGCAGCTTTCTCACTGCGGGCAGAATCCCCTTCCATGCTCATAGCATCCTACGAACGTATGCCGGTGGCGAACATAGAAATCGTCCCCGAGCATTTACCACCCAACGCTTCTTTTGAAAACTCCACGGTTTTGCAAAGAATCAAAACAAAAATCGGTGACCCTTTTTCTCAATCCGTATTCGATGATGACTTAAAAGCTCTTTCCGAAGAGTACGACAGAGTTGAGCCCGTTTTGGAAGTGCATAACGGCTCTCTTTACATCACTCTGAAGATATGGTTAAGACCTATTATCCGATCCGTCGTATGGGAAGGAAACGAGCACATTACAACAAAATCCCTCCAAAAAGAGCTCGGAATTAAACCGAACGAGATTTTCAACAGACAGGCGTTTAACAAAGCGTTCAATAAAGTTAAAGAGTACTACATCAAAAAAGGGTATTTTGAATCGGAACTTCAGTACAAAGCCGTCCCCGATTACAAAACAAGCGAAGTTGATATACTGATCTCGGTTCGAGAAGGAAGATCGGGAAAAATCGATAACATCGTTTTTTCAGGATTTACAAAAGAAGAAGAGAGCGCTCTTCTCGATATGATCTACACGAAAAAATACAATCTTTTACTCAGCTGGGTAACGGGGTCCGGAATCTATCGGGAAGAAGCGCTCGAACAAGATCAGCTGACGATCGTAAACTATTTGCAAAATCACGGATACGCCGACGCTAAAGTCAAAATCTCCGTTACCGAAAATGCAAAAGGGGAAAAAATCATTATCCGAATCGATGCAGACAGAGGCCCGGTTTATCATTTCGGAAAAATCACGTTTAACGGGAATCAAATCTTTTCGAACGAAGACGTGGAAAGACAGTTCGTTGCAAGGCCCGGGGAGATTTATTCTCCCGAGAGTTTGCGCATGACTTCGCAAAACATCAAAGACCTTTGCGGCAGAAAGGGGTATATCGAAACTAACGTTCAATACGAAACAAAGCTTGTTTCGGACGCGCCGGTATACAACGTCGAATTTTGGATTTCCGAGGGAGAACAATATAAAATCGGCCTTGTCCACGTGGTCGGCAACTCTCGAACCGATACGCACGTCATTTTAAGAGAATCTTTGCTGGTTCCCGGAGAAACTTTCGATTCGGCAAAACTTAAGATTACCCAAAGCAGACTCGAGAGCATCGGGTATTTCAAAACGGTGAACGTTTATGCCGTTAGAACGCAAGATGACGTTTTGCTCGGTGAAAATTACAGAGACGTATACATCGAGGTAGATGAAACAACTACCGGAAATATCAGCCTCTTCTTCGGCTTTAGCTCCGCGGATTCCGTTTTCGGAGGATTGGACCTGGTTGAGAGTAATTTCAAGGCAGCGGGAATTCCGAAAATATTTAAAGACGGTCTCTCCGCAGTACGCGGAGGCGGAGAATTTTTAAGAGCCAAAGCTACTTTCGGATCGAAACAAAACTCCTATACGCTTTCTTGGATGACTCCCTATTTCAGAGACTCCCTTTGGAGAGTCGGGTGGGAATCTACGTACTCCAGAAGCGATCTACAAACGAAAGACTATCATATCAACAACATCGGAGGATCCGTATATGCATCCTATCCTCTCAATGCTTATTGGACTTTCGGAACGAAATACCGAATCAAACATACCATTTCTCACGTTACGGAACATGCTACTTCTCAGGAAAAACAGCAAGCGGGTGAGAGCGGTCTTATCTCCGCCGTGAGCTCCTCTCTTACTTTTGACTCTACCGACAGGGCTATAAAACCGAGGAGAGGTTTCCGTTCTTTTATAGAAGGAGAATTCGCGGGCGTCGGGGGCGACTTTGCTTTTTTACGTTTCGGGTACTTGAATTCTTATTACACTCCTCTTTGGAAACACGGAATCATGAAGTATCGCTTCGACATGCGCTTCATCGAACCCGTTTTTAAAACGCACTCTCCAAACGACATCCCTATCGCAGAGCGTTTCTTCATGGGAGGAGAAAACAGCGTCAGAGGTTATAAGGCATTCAACTTGGGGCCTCAATTTTCGAAAACGAACGACCCGAAGGGGGGAATTTCTTCCACTCTCCTATCGGTTGAGTATCTGCAAGAAGTGATCAAAATGCTCGACTTGTTCGTCTTTGCGGATGCAGGGGCTCTTTCGATGCATAGATTTCAAATACCTAAGATGCGTCTTAGCTATGGTTTCGGAGCGAGAATCGATCTGCTTAACCGTATACCTATGGTTGTGGGTATGGGATTTCCCGTAAACCCTCAATTCGAGAACCAGGTGGAAAGGTTCTTCTTCTCCATGGGCGGTCAATTTTAACATAAGGAGTTTTCATATGAGTAAGAAAATCTTACAAAAAATACTGATTCTTAGCTGTCTATCGGCGAGTTTCTTGTCTGCCGACACCATCGGTGTTGTTAATTTCGGAACTTGTATTTCCGATTCCAAACTTGGAAAAGCGGAGCAAGCCAATTTCGAAAACATTAAAAAACAAATGGGCTCTCATCTGGAAGCAATAGAGAAGGAACTCAACGATTTGGCAGGAAAAATGAACAATCCCGAATACGTAGACGGACTATCTCCCGAAGCCGAGGGGGAACTGAGAGAGAAAACGAGAAACCTGAACGAAGAACTGATGCGCAATCAGAATCAGTATTACCAAATACTCAACCAAGCCAATATGAAGATCGTTCAGCAAATAAGCGGTAAAATTGCAGCAGCTTCCGAGACCGTAGCCAGAGGTAAAAAAATCGACGCCGTATTCAATCAAGAAGCATGTTTCTATGCGAATAATTCTTTGAACATCACAACCGACGTCATAAAAGAAATGGACGCTCGCTACGACGAAGATAGCAAAAAACAAAATATGGCAGAAAAATAGGATCTCTCATGTCTGACTCGTTACCTAAAAAATATACGCTCTCGGAACTCGAGGTAATAACAGGATCGAAACTCGAAGGAAATCCGAATATCGTGATTTCGGGAGTGGAGTCTTTAGAATCCGCCTCCGAGGAAGATGCCTCTTTTTTAGCTAACCTGCGTTACAAAGACTCTATGATTCGTTCATTGGCGGGAGTGATTTTTATCTCTCCCGATTTGGAAAGACCGAACGGAAAAAACTATCTCTTAAATGAGCATCCTTCCGTTGCCTTCCAAAAAGTTGCTTCTTTGTTTCTTGATAGCCTTTACAATAAAAGCGGGTTTTCGGGAATTCATCCGACGGCCGTTATCCACCCTTCCGTAATCTTAGGTGAAGACGTTCGGATCGGACCCTACGTAACCGTGGATCAAGGTGCTCGAATAGACGACGGAACGACCGTTCTTTCTCATGTTTCGATAGGTGCCGGTGTTCGCATCGGTAAGATGTGTTTCATTTATCCTCACGTCACCGTTAGAGAAAGGTGCCTGATCGGCAATCACGTTGTGATCCAGCCGGGAGCGGTAATCGGTTCTTGCGGTTTCGGATTTTCTACAAGTGCCCGGGGCGTTCATACAAAACTGGATCAGCTCGGCATCGTAGAGATTGAAGACAACGTGGAAATCGGAGCAAATACGACAATCGACAGAGCAAGATTCAAAAAAACTTTAATATCCGAGGGCACGAAAATCGACAACTTGGTTCAGATCGGTCACAACGTAAGCGTCGGGCCACATAACATTATCGTATCCCAGACGGGTATCTCCGGATCGGCGAAAACGGGCAGAAATGTGGTTTTGGGAGGTCAGGCAGGTGTTGTCGGTCACCTTGAGATCGCAGACGGAGTCATGATTGCCTCCAGAGGCGGCGTAAGTAAAAGTATTTCTACACAAGGAAAGTATTCGGGAGCCCCCGTTATGCCTCTTGCGGAGTATAACAGGCAACAAGTGCATTTAAGAAAGATCTCCCTGTATGTAAAGAGGATAGAAGAATTAGAAAAAAAATTAGAACAATTAAGGTGAAAATATCACGACTTTTTTCCGGTCACTTGTTATGCTTTTTTAACCGAAAAAAGAAATTTGATTGATCTGATGAAAACTATAGAATATGAAAAAACTACTTTCTATAGACAAACGAAAAAGGCCCTTTTATGGATGAACCTTTCCCATGAGCCTTTTGTAGTTCTGTATGCTTTGCTCCCTTTCATCATCCGAAAGGATCTCGGAGCTTCTCTATTACAGATCTCCATTTTAACCGCCCTAAGACCCGTTCTCCCGCTCTTTTCCTTCTACTGGAGTGCCAATCTCAAAACTCACAGGCATAGGCTTCGCTCCAATCTTATAAGTGCTTGGTTTTTAGGAAGAATTCCTTTTCTCCTCGTTCCCTGTATCGATAGCGTCTGGTACCTTATTTTCTGTTGCGCGGTGTATGAATTTTTTCACAGATCGGGCATACCCGCTCTCATAGAGATCTTAAAGATTAACATCTCGAAAGACGCCAGAGAAAAAACCTACACTTTTTATTTTGTTTTGAGCTTTATCGAAAGTATTCTGCTTGGATTCGTCATGGGCGGTCTTTTAGATTTCCATCCCAAGGCTTGGCAGTTTCTTTCGGGTTTCACGGCTCTTTTAGGTCTAAGCAGCCTTTGGGCCCAATTAAAAGTCGGAATCCCCTACACTACCCCTGCCCCCTCCTCCTCCGAGAAGACCCCATTATCAAATAAAATTTTAGATCCTTGGAAAGATGCTTTTAAACTACTCAAAAAAAGACCCGATTTTGCCCATTTTCAAACCGCTTTTATGATGGGGGGGTTCGGGCTGATGCTAATCGCCCCCGCCCTTTGCATATTCTACGTCGACAGTTTAAACCTTGCACACACGCAAGTGGTAACCGGACGCTCCGTTTTGATGGGAATAGGGGTTGTCATTTCTTCTTACTTTTGGCAGAAAAGCTTAAGCACGGTTCCAACGTCTCTTTTGACTAAAAGGATTTTAATCGGGTTTGGTCTTTTCCCCTTAACATTGCTCTTTTCCCCTTTAAGTATGGGTTGGTTTTATCTCTCTTTTCTTTTTTACGGGATTGCACAAGCAGGTAGTCACCTACTCTGGAATTTATCGGGAACTTTATTTTCGGCCGACGAAGACAGCTCGCAGTTTTCAAGGGTTAATATTTTGACGGTAGGGCTGCGAGGAGTTGTAGCACCCGCTTTGGGAGGAGTGCTGTGCCAATTCCTCGGACCGATCCCCATGCTGGCGATCGGATCGTTTACTTGCTTTTTGGGAGCTTTCTACATGCACTCCCGCAAAAAGGAAGAAGTCCTCAGCCGTTCCGTTTAGGATTCCACATCCCCACATTCCAATCGGGATCGGAGGATTCATCAAGAGGAAAGATCGTCTCGAGACGATCTAAGACACTTATTGCCGAAGGACGTTTTTTCGGATCGGGATCGACCATTTCTTCGATTAGGGCTTTAAGACCGTTTGGCAGTCTGATGTCTCTGATCTGTTTTGGACGGATCGGCACTTCGACGCCGTTTACATTTTGGCTGACTTTCGCGTTTTGGTGATCCCCTTCCATCTCATAGGGGGTGGTATTATAACATCGTATATAAAGAGCCAATCCCAAAGAGAAAATATCGATCGCTTTGCCGAGAGCGGGGAGTTCTTTTTCTAACAGCTTTCTTCTTTTTGCATCTCTTTCTTCTTCTATGCACCCCGGCAATGCATTGAATCTCTTGGTATCTTCTATGGGAACGAAAGGATCCAAAGTGTCAAGATCGTCATCGATTCGTGTTGCCAGGCCTGAAATTTTCTGCATTTTCCCGTAGTCTATGATTGTGGCTCCCTTCTCGTTAGCAAGGATATTCTCGGGATTGAGATCTCGGTGTAGATAATCGTTTTCATGCAAAGTACGGAGCCCGTTTGCAACATCTTTAAACTCTTGTCCGATTCTCCCCCAAAAAAGATGCTTTTTATTAGCATCCGCCCATTTCCTGTAAGAATTCCCTTTCTCTTCCATCAAAAAGCCCACACAACTATTGCCTTCGGGAGAAACTTGGTAAACCCTTGCATCGGGCATAGGCGTCAGTAGCCCTCTCACCGAAACCGGAGAGTTGATTTTTCTAGCCACGTTTTCCATGATTTCGAGTTCTTTTTGAATCTCTGCGACGGAAGGGGCATACCTAATTCCTTTCGTTGTATTCTCGGCAGGCGCTATTTTTAAAGCCGCTGTTTTTTCCCGTTCTTCGAACTTCACTTGATATACCACTCCGAACCCCCCTTCTCCAAGTTTTGTTTCCACTTTTCCCGCGAGCAGATTCCCCTCGTTAATTTTTACTACGCACACGGGTGTCCCGGAATCATCTTCAACGACCGCGAAGTTTCTTTTGATTTGCAGATCGGAGCTTCTTGAAACTTGCCCCAAAACGGAGGAAACCTTCCCTTGGATCGCGGGATTGAACGGCGAGATCGGGGAAATTCCCGAAGCAGAACCTATTATAGGAAAGGGCCTTTTTAAAGAACTCGAAGAACTACTCATAAAAAAACCTATAAATAATAAATATTAAATACATTATAACATATTAAGGTTTAAATTTTTACATAAATATTAAATTATCCTATTAGACTAACATTAAGAACTTAGAGCGATTTATTTTTAACAGGCTTGAATAGGGAATAAAAAAACCGAGTAATATAATAAACGATTGTCTTAAATACATAAAAATGCGATTTTCCGGATTAAAGAGAGATTATTATGCTTAAGTTTTATCGTAAAAACTTACAAGAAGGTTCTTTTAGCACCGTTTCGGGGCCCGAAAAGAACTGTTGGATCCATGCGGAGAACGCCACGGGAGAGGACATAGAGAAAATCTGCGCTCTTACCAAACTGCACGTTACCGATCTTTTGGATGCTCTTGACAGATACGAATTACCTAGAGTCGAAGTGATCCAAAATAATTTGCTTTTTTTTACAAGACATCCCGTGGAACAAGAATCTCATCTCCATACAATGCCGATTACCGTTTTGATGACGGAAGAGTATCTGGTGACGATCTCTCCCTCCAATTCGGCACTAATAAGAGGAATTTTGGAAAGCAATGACACTTCGACCCTTTCGAACGTTCCCGATTTTTTTGTCAGGGTTCTTCTTAAGGTAGCACAGGAGTTTGCAGGACAAATCAGACAAAAGCGCAACAGCGTGATGGCTCAAGGCAAAGAGATCGGCAGCGTGGACAGCGACGACATCTCGGTCTTAACAAAACAAGAAGAGACTCTCAATCAATATCTTTCCTGTCTGGAGTTATTTCATGCAGCTCTCAAGACATCAAACACCCTCGAATTTCCGCTGTTTTGCAAACAATGCCATCGAGACATCGACGACATCAAAAACTCCGTGAAACAATCCGAAAACTTGTGCAGCAGCTTAATTAAGAATATTCGAAGCCTAAGAGACTCTTGTCAGATTATCTTTGCAAACAAACTCACAAAAACCATTAAGCTTCTAACGGCGCTCACGATCATATTTAGCATCCCGAACATAGTTGCAAGCATATACGGAATGAACGTCAAACTCCCTCTGGCAGACAGACCCGATGCCTTCGGGTTCTTGATGGTTATCATGTTCATCATATCCGGCTTATGCGGCTATTGGTTCTACCGCAAAAAGTGGATGTAATCTAAACAAGTATAATCGCCGGATTCTCGAGTATTTCTTTGAGAGTACGAATAAACAAGGCACCCTCGGCTCCGTCGATAACCCTGTGGTCCAAAGAAAGAGAAAGAGTCATTGTTTTCCCGGGAACAACCGCTCCGCAGCGAACAACGGGGTCGTCTTCAATGCTGCCGACGCAGAGAATCCCTGCTTGAGGGGGGTTAATGATTCCCTTGAATTCGGATATTCCGAACATACCGAGATTGGAAAGAGTGAACGACCCGCCGACATATTCTTCTCTCGCAAGCTTGCCGAGCTTGGCTTTTTCGGCAAGAACCCTTATTTCGGAAGCAATCTGTCCTAAATTTTTATAGTCCGCATGTCTTATAATCGGAGTGATGAGGCCTTCGGGAACCGTAACGGCAACTGAAATATCAACCGTCAAAAATCTTATGATCGCGTTGTTCACGCTGTCAAACCCGCTGTTTATCGCGGGATGCTTTCTTAAAGCCATAGCAAGAGCTCTTAGGATGATATCATTAAAAGTGACTTTGATTTCCGCCACTTTAAGTTGTTCTCTTAAAGAAAGCATCGGTTCGGCATTTATTTTTTGCGTAAGATAGAAGTGCGGGATGAACGATTTCGATTGCTGCAGTCTCTGCGCAATCACTTTTCTCAAGGGAGAAAGAGTTTCTTGTTCATAACTTCCGGGATCGAGCGTAGGCACTTTCTTTTTATCGGCATAGACGGAGGTTTTTCGTCCGAGCGCCAGATCTTTGCTAACTATTCTTCGATTCGGCCCCGATCCTTTAACGGTAGAGAGATCTATCCCCGTTTCTTCCGCAATTTTTTTAGCGTAGGGAGTCGCTTTAACTCTGCTTTCAAAGCCCCCCGTCGGAAAAGGAAAATTGTACCCTTCCAAAGGAGGTTCCGGAGTAAAGGCCGGTTGCTGCATAGAGGATCCCGTAGCAGAAACTCTCTCTTTAGGTTTCTCCGCTTTTGCTTCGACGGGAGCGGACTCGTTGGGAGCGTCTTCTTTTTCTCTTACAATCCCTTCGGGTTTGTAGGAAGAGACGTCTTCGTTTTTGGTGAGACTGAAGACGGCAACCGGATCGCCGACTCTACCCTCTTTCCCGTTACCGACCAGTATCTCGCGCAAAAAACCTTCGTCGAGGGCGTTATATTCCACCGTTGCCTTATCGGTTGCGACTTCAAACAGGACATCCCCCGCCTTGACTTCGTCTCCGGGGCTTTTATGCCACTTCGTGATTACTCCCGCTTCCATTGTAGGAGACATCTTAGGCATGGTCAAAGTAAAAGGCATCGGATTACTCTCCTGCAATAGGGTTATGACAAAACTTTTTCAATCGCACGGATGATTCGATCAACGGTCGGCATGGTTTCTTTCTCGAGTTTTTTTGAGTATGGCATCGGAGTCTCTTTTTGTGCAACACGGATGAGCGGAGCGTCCAGATCGTCAAAGCAGTGTTCCATGATTTGAAAACCGACTTCGGCGCAAATACCTGCAAAAATATGCCCTTCTTCAACCAAAACGCATCGGTGCGTTTTTCTCACGGATTTCGCAATCGTGGCGATATCAAGAGGTTTAACGGTTCTCAAATCGATCAATTCGACCCGGATCCCTCTCTTTGCCATCTCTTCGGCTACCTGTTTGCAATAAAGCACCATTCGGCTGTGAGACACGAGCGTAACATGAGACCCTTCTACAACCACGTTAGCTTTACCGATCGGCACTAAGTATTCCGCCGTGGGTATTTCCATCTTATCTCCGTAAGAGAGCTCCGACTCCAGAAAAAGTACGGGGTTATTGTTACGAATGGCCGATTTTAACAAACCCTTGGCATCATACGCGTTACTCGGCGCTAAAATGATAAGCCCCGGAAAATTGGCATAAAGAGCTTCAACACAATGGGAGTGTTGAGAAGATACCTGAGCCGCGGCTCCGTTCGGCCCCCTGAAAACAATCGGAACCGAAAATCTGTTACCTGACATGTAGTACATTTTGATCGCGTTGGAGACAATCTGATCTATCGCAACGAAAGAGAAGTTAAAGCTCATGAATTCCACAACCGGGCGAAGACCCGTCATAGCCGCACCGATTGCGAGTCCCGCAAAACCGAGCTCCGAAATCGGAGTATCAATCACCCTTTTCGGGCCCCACTTCGCGAGCATTCCCTTAGTTACTTTATAAGCTCCGTTATACTCGGCGACTTCTTCTCCCAAAGTAAACACGGCGGGATCTTTTTCCATTTCTTCGTCAAGGGCCTGTCTTATGGCTTCTCGTAATTCTATCGTTTGTGTTGACATGATCTATCCTACCTAAAAGTTATGGAGCAAAAACATCTTCTTCCAGCCGAATCGGATCGGGCCACGGGCTGTCCTCCGCAAACTTCAACGCGGCAACCGCGATTTCTTTTTGCTCCAGATCGATCTTTTTGTACATCTCTTCCGTCAAAAATCCTTTTTCGATGAGCGTTTGCGCCGTCAATTTAATAGGATCTCTTACCATACATTCTTGTAATTCTTCTTTGCTGCGATACACGCCGGGATCGGAAATGGAGTGCCCTCTAAATCGCGCGGTGATAACTTCTACCAAAACGGGTCTCGAAGTTCTCTTTACTTCTTCAAATACATGTTTAAATCCGTTTAAACAGGCAAAAAAATCCATGCCGTCGAAAGTATACCCCTTCATGCCGTAGCCGGGCGCCTTATTCTCAGCTATCGGCTCGACGCTAACGGCCCTGCCGACATGAGTTCCCATACCCCATTCGTTATTTTCAATTACGTAAATACAGGGAAGACCCCAAAGAGCAGCCAAGTTTAAAGATTCGTGAAAAGCGCCTTGAACAACGGCTCCGTCTCCCATGAAACAAACGGAAACGTCTCCTTTTTTCAGATTCTTCACCCCTTCGACGTCTTTACCGTATTTTAGCGTAAAGGCCGCTCCCGTAGAAATGGGAACCTGTCCACCGACTATTCCGAATCCTCCGAGGAGACGCTCGGAAAAAAAGTGCATCGATCCCCCTCTTCCGAGGGCGTTTCCGGTAGCTTTTCCGTAAAGTTCGGCCATCAGTTCATTCGGATTAGCGCCCGTCAAAAGGGCCAGGGCGTGACATCTGTAAGAAGTTGCCCACCATTGTTCTTTACTCATCGCAGCGACTGCAGCGGTTTGAATCGCTTCCTGCCCGATATAGGCGTGGAAAAAGCCGCCGATTTTTCCGTTTTGATAAGCGGATTCCGCTCTAACCTCAAAATGGCGAATAAGGCACATCATTTTCAGCGATTCGACTAAAGTATCCTTATCCACAAGTTTCAAAGTTTTTTCCAAATCGAACGGAAAAAACTTGTAATTTACTTCAGACCGCTGTTTCATCTTTAACACACTCTTTTTTTTCAAAATTGTATTATATAACATCCGTGCCGGATTCCGGCAAAGCAAATATGTTTCTCATTATTTCGTCGTTTCCGCCGTAAGAGGCAACACCCGGAACAAGTCCTCCGAACCCTCTCCCCCCTCCCGAACTCGGAACAATATTGGGGTTGTTAGTCACGGGAACCGAGCGAAGATCGTCGTCGGAATGCATTTGGTAGCAACCGGATAAGGCCGCGAGACCTATCAGGAGTAAGACGCTTCTCATAAAACCCTCATAAATTCATGATAAGGATACACATATGGAGAAAATTAGAGAAGAAAAAACTCTTATAAGCCAACATGAAAATAAGTATTATAAATTTTACTTAATCCTTATTTTATATACTCGGAAAACGGTATAGAATACTTGTTTTTAACGAGATCGAACTCATCCAAAAATCTTTTTGCCGTCTTTTCATCGCATAAGACGAGAGCATTTTTCTCTATACTCAAACTTTTTTTTCGAAGAAAAACTATAAGACCGGGTCCATAAAAGTTCTTTTCCGAAGACGCAAAAAGAGCGGTGCATACCGCTCTCTTCCCTTTACCTTTGGAATCCCAAACGCAAACAGAAGCCCCGGCATCCACAAGGGATCTGAGCCTTGATCTAGGAGTAACGGACTCTCCTTCCACAACAATCTCTACAGTTAGCCCCCTTTTGCAATGCAAGCCTCGCGAAGAGCCATTCGGATTGACTCCGATTCCTTCGCGATGTATTCGATACACACCGTCGAAAGAAGCAAAAAAAATCAACCGAACGAGTTGCATGTTTTTTCTATACTTTGATTCAGCCGTTCTATAACATCACATATTTTACTTTTTTCTACATACAATTAACAAATCGAGTTTCACATGACTCTTTACCCCATATATTATGACACCGAAACAACCGGGATCAAACCCGATAAAGACAGAATCATAGAACTCGCTGCTTATAATCCGGAGACGGGTCAAACTTTTTGCGAGTTGATCAACCCCCAAATGCCCATCCCCAAAGAAGCGTCAAGCGTTCATAACATCACCGACGAGATGGTGCAAAACAGTCCGTCTTTCAAAGTCGTAGGGCAAGCATTCATAGATTTCTGCGGATCGGGAGCGGTTTTGATAGCTCACAATAATGACGCCTTCGATAAAAACTTCCTGGAAGCAGAATACCGCAGAAGCGATCTTGAAATCCCCGCTTGGCGTTATGTGGATTCGTTGAAATGGGCAAGAAAATATAGACACGACCTACCGAAGCACGCCTTACAGTTTTTACGAGAAGTATACAATATTTCCCCCAATCAAGCTCACAGGGCTCTCGACGACGTGATGGTACTATACTCCATTTTTTCTCAAATGATTGATGATCTGCCTATAGAAACGGTGCTAAATTTGATGAGTACACCTAGCAAACTCGGAAAAATGCCTTTCGGGAAACACCAGGGGAAACCCCTTTCCGAGATCCCGAAAGACTACATCAAATGGCTCGGGAAAAGCGGGGCTTTTGATAAAGCGGAAAACAAGGATTTAATGGAAGCTTTTGAAAAACTGGGCCTCCTCTCCTCGGTGTAACACTATTATTTTGACTATTTAGAAGCCGAAATATATACGTGGCTTATATGACGTATATTATTTAGCGTGCTTGAATGAAATTAAAACACTATATACTTTCTTTCTGTAAAAACCGCAGAATTCAAGTTCACATACTAACCGTTTTTCTAACACTTCTTTTCCTGTCTAACGGAGCAATCACAAGGTACACCTATAGACATTATTCCGAGCAAATAAAAAACTTGTCCCACGGGGTGGCCGATCGAAACGGCATAATCATATCACAAAAAATACAGATGGTAAGAAACGAAGCGGAGATGGCCTTGGAATACGTTAAAGGACTTCTGATGATCGATCACGCCTCATTCGGAGAAAATTCCGATTATACCAAGCTGCTTGTAACCCTATTGAATACCGATAATTTTTTAACCTCGATTGCATTAAACACCCCCGAAGGGTATTACTTTTCGATATCGAGACCGGATAATTGCGAGCTCGATCGCCCTGAAAAAATTCGTTATTCCGTAAAAAAAATTACTCGTAGAGGATCGACCTGTACTGAGACTGACGGATATGCAACGCATCTTGGAGAGTTTGTAGAAAGCGGCTCCAAGCAAACCCGGTGCGCTCCGAGATCGGAATTGAAAGAGCCCTCGGAAAATGAGGGAAAAATCTGGGAAGTCATTTCTTCTCCTATCGGGGAAAATCCGATAATGCAAGTCACGGTTTCAGATATCGCAAAAGATGAAAACGACAAGATTATTTTCGGGATAAGCGCAACTCTTACGACAAAAAAACTTGCAAGCATCTTACTAAAAGAAACAGTTGGAAAAACAGGTTTTGCGTTAATTATTAACAATCAGGGCGAGATTGTTATTCCAAATCCGAATAACTTTTCCCCGAAACACAGAATCCGTAAAGAGTTGTTTGCCAAAGCTTTCGAAGCTCATAAGACAAGCGGGTCCGACAGCTTTGATTTTGACTTCAAAGGAGATCCCTACATTTCCTCTTTCGGAAGTTCCTTTACTTTTCGAAATTGCGAGTGGAAAATTGCGGTTATCGTTCCGTTTAACGATTTTTTCGGAGATATTCGCAGAACCGAAATCACGACGAGGCTAGTTTCTCTACTCATATTTATCCTCTGCGGATTCATTACCTATTTCTCGGCAAAATTCATCTCGAGGCCAATTGTTGCTCTTGATGCTCAAGTCAATCAAATTCGGCAATTCGACTTTACCGAACCTCTACCCATCCGTTCCGGAATTAAAGAGATCTTGGACTTGGATCGATCGATCAAGGCTATGAGATCGGCTCTTAAATCTTTCGGACGTTATGTCCCGAAAGAAGTGGTTAAAGCCTTGATAAGCGGCGGTCGCGAAGTATCTCTCGGAGGAGAAAGACTCGAAATCACGATCATGTTCTCCGACGTACGGGATTTCACTACGATCTCGGAAAATTTATCCATAGACAAACTGATGCCTATTTTCGGAGACTATTTCGACGTCATGTCCAAAATTGTCCTTTCCAACGAAGGTACGATCGATAAGTATATAGGAGATAGTTTGATGGCCTTCTGGGGAGCACCGCTCAAAGTCGAGAATCACCCGGCCAAAGCCTGTTTAACGGCGCTACATTGTCTCAGGACCGTCAATCTGGAAAAAAAGTGGACCACAAGATTCGGAATTCATACGGGAGAAGCTTTGGTCGGAAATATAGGGACGAAGGAAAGAATGAACTACACCGTTATCGGCGACTCGGTCAATATTGCCTCGAGACTTGAATCGATCAATAAAGAATACGATACCTCAATCATTATAAGCCTGGCGGTTCAAGAAAAAATAGGAACTCGGTTTATTACTCGCCCGATCGATTTCGTAGCGGTTAAAGGAAAAAGAAAAAAATTGAAAATCTTCGAACTCATGGGCATGACGGACGGAAGCTTAGCTGCGAGCAAAGAGCAAATTACCCTTTCAAAAAAATTCACGGCAGCTTACGATCTCTACGAAAAGGGCCGAACCGAGGAAGCTTACGAAGCGTTCGCTTCTCTCGGAAAAGAATTCCCCTCGGACGTTCCGACAAAAAAATACATATCTCTACTCGCAAAAAATTAAATTCATGACCGTTTTTTCAAAGAAAATTGCGCTTTTTATCTCCGAAATTCATTCCATGATCGGTAAAATACTATCCGAAGAGCTGGGGCTCAAAGTCAGAGGTGGAAGATTTTTCGATTTTTCGGGAAAATTCTCTTACCCGATCTCCGTAACGATCTACGACAACAAATCGATGCTGGGTTACTTTGACTCGGAATTTTACGAGCTCGGTTTCCATCGGCAGTTGATGCATGTCTCTCGGGAAAAACTGGAAAACATCATAAAACACGAAATCGCGCATTTTATGACGTTTATCAAATACGGAAAGGTCGCTTCCCACGGACCGGAATTTAAGTCTTTTTGCGTAAAGTCCGGCTGGGGCGAAGAAATTTACGGAGCTACCACTTGTCTCGATCAAGGAAGTCAAAATACCGCTTACGAACATTCTTCCATATTTAGAAAGGTGCAAAAACTCCTCGCTTTGGCCCAAAGCAGCAACAAACACGAAGCGGAGCTTGCCATGATCAAATCGAGGCAAATTCTTCTAAAGCATAACATCGAATCAAAGTACTTCGCCGAAGAAGAAACGATCTGACTCAAACGCATTTTGAGACAAAAAAAAGAAAATGCAAAAATGCGCTCGATTGCCAAAATTCTGGAGACGTTCTTCGTAAATACGGTCTATCGAAAAACCAAAGAGGCGATCTACCTTGAGATCTCGGGGACGGCCGTTAACGTGGAGATCGCCGAATACGTTAAGGACGTTCTGGACCGGGAACTTGAAAGGCTTTGGAGCCAAACAAAGCTCGAATACCCCGAACTCAAGGGATCCGTTGCCAAAAACTCCTTTTTTCTCGGGGTGGCAAAGGGATATTGCGATAAGGTGGGCGCCCTAAAGAAAATGGACGGCGAATACGAAACTCGCGGGATTATCCTGATCGAGGCAGGTCTTTCGGAAGCCCGAAGGCTTTTATACCCGAGGCTATCGGGGCAAAGATCAAGAGGTAGCCACTGCGAAGAATCCGCAAAGCTTGGTAAACTGAGAGGAAAAGATCTAACGATCAAGCCTTCGTTGAAAGCTCCCGAAAGGTCAATCTTAAGCTTTATAACGCAAAAATTTTAGTCGGCTATTGATTTTTTCCCTTTTTTGGGTTAAGCTATCTGCCTTTAATAAGGAGAATCTCGATGATTTCTTTTATTCCCGAAAGACAGTTGGCTCAAAATTCGGTTCAAATCGGAGTTCCCGAGAAGAGGTTTTCGGATTGGTCTTCGAAAGACCACGGCGAGTCTTTTGATTTGATGCAGAAGATTGTAACCGCATGGAAAACAGCGGGGATAACGAGTCAGTATATGATTTACGGAAAAGTCGAGTCGAAAGATTTTTTCTGGGAAGTTGTCCCCTATCAAAAATCACACTCTTTCATAGACAGGGCTCTTAGACAGATCCTCGTACTTTGGAGGGTCGTTTTCGGCGGAATTCGAAACGACGGTGCCAATAGAAAAAAACAGCTTGAAAATCTTGACTTTTTGCTCCGGAAATCCGTTACGACCTTCCCCTCCGAGTCCGAGATCCGAGGGACCGATCCCTTCTGCAAAGAAGATACGATCGAGAGACAGTATGTCTTGACGGGTAAAAAAGTGAATGTTCTTTTCAGTTATACCCCGATCGGATTCGGAGGAGAGAGATTGCACTTCCTCGTAATGCCGAAATCCCACAGAGAGGGGTTCTCCGATCTTACGAAAGAAGAGTATGTCGAATCGATGGAACTTACGGAAAGATTGACGGAGCATTTCGGTAAAACAAGAAACGTTGACTCGGTCTATCTCTTTAATAAGACGGGAGAGGACGCGGGACAAACGGTGAAGCACTGGCATCTTCATGTAGTGTTTTGTACTAATACCGCTCAAGATCTCTTCGGAAAGCTCACCGTTTTAAAAAATATCCTCTTCGGATCCAAGCCGATGGGTAAAAAGGAACTTACCGAAAAAGTTCATGGATTTAGAGCCGAACTGTCGGGGTAAGCTTGGCCTTCGAAGAGAAAGCTTTCTTATTTTTATAAACTTTGTACACCGATAGGACAGTACAAAAAACACAAATTCACATCTTTAACTTGTCATCTCCTGTCGTAGGCCGATTGCAATACCGGTAAAATCTTGTCAAGATTGTGCAGCTACCCTACGGAGGGCCGGAGTAAACGGCCCTAATGTGAGGTGTTTTAGATGTATCCTAAATCGTTCGGTTTTATTCGGGAGTTGTTTATGTACGAAAAGTTTTTCAAGAAAGTTCCTTTTGTGCAGTAATTCCCGCAGGAGCGTAAGCGCCTAAATCGGGGTTGCTTAAAATGTCCGTGCTCGTAGAGTTTTCGGTAAATTCCATACTAGAATCGCCCGAACCACCCTCTCGTTTAACTTTGCATTCCCCTATGAGCGGATTGGATGCACTTAGCACTCTATCGCGCGAAGCGCCCGCGGGAATTGCTGCCTTTTGTATTTTATCGAACACTTCCTTGTTGTGAGTATATTTCTCGCGCTCCCATTCAAAACCGTCTTGAGAAATTAAATGTCCTATGCTTTCTTCTAAGTTTTCTTTGTTTAGGAAAATGTAAGCGGTTAAAAGAGCTACCGACGCCCTTCCCTTCCCTCCATGGCAATGAAAGTGAATCCACTCATTTCTCAAATCGCATGCATGTTTTACAAGATCGATAATTTCATTTGAACACTCGGTCATTTCATCAATTTTATGGTCTGTGCAATGAATACGAGTGTATTTAGCTTCTTTCAAAGTCCTTACAAAATCCTCTTCTTTTTTAACATCGCCCGTTGCTATCGATATTTTATTCCCTAATTGCAGTTCTTTGTTTTTATTTTTTTGCTTAACTCCGTCAATAAAGACCGCCGGACCGGTTTTCACCTTTTTTCTTTCTCCGTAGGCTTCGAAAGTCTCTTGCAATCGAAGATTGATTAACATTGCACTTTCTTTAGCATTGATTTCTGCTTCCGACAGCCCTCTGTTATCATCATTATTCAACCCGTTATAAAAAGTAACGGCATGACCTTCGGCAAAAAAATGGGGTTCTTCTCGAAGATCCACAACATGCAAACGTTTATTCGAAAATAAAGCCTTTTCATAAATCAAACGAATACCTTCTTCGGAAGGTTGTTTACTTGCCGATACACAAACATCTCCTCCTTCTATGGAGCGGAAATTCGAAGGAAGGCCTTCGGTATTTAGAGCACTTATTATAAAGCTTCCGAGAGAACTATTAGTTGCATTTAACATATAACCCCTAATTGTTTTATAAATTAAAATACAAAATAATTTTATATAAATTTATATAAAAAGTAAATAAATAATTTAATTATATCTAGTTTTTACAGAAATTCATGGATACAAGACTTCCGGCCTCCTACTCAATAAAAATCACAACCTGCTTAATATTAATATTCAATATCGTACTATTACCGACATAAAGAAAATGCCCCAACCGCACCTAACCTTTCAGCCAATCCACCACTTCGTCGAACGCTTCTTGGGAGGGGAACTCTTTCTTGTTTTTTAAAGAACAGGACCAGATGACCTTCACTCGCCACCCTTTGGATTGAAGCTCTGCAATATTCCCCGCATCTTTTACAGCATTACCCCTCAGTTTATTTTCCCAGAAGTCTCTGTTTGATTCGGGTATCTTTCCGTGCTTACAGTCATGGTTATGCCAAAAACAGCCGTGAATAAAAATTACCGCCTTGTATTTGGGAAATACCAGGTCGGGAGATCCCGGTAAGGATTTGTTATGCAGAGAATACCTTAGGCCTTTTCTAAATAAGGCTTTTCTTACGCTTAATTCGGGAGCGGTATTTTTGCTCTTAACCGAAGCCATCATTCGGCTTCTTGTAGCTATGTTGACTGTATCTGTCACTTCAATTCATTCCTTAAATCGATTACTTCCGGACGTCCGATAAAACTTGTAAAATATTTGCCGCGGTCATTTGTATCGGTTTGACGGCAACGCTATTGCCAAGTTGCCTTAATGCTTGAATATCCGAAACGGGAAAATGAAAATGATCGGGAAAGCCCATCATTTTTTTCCCTTCTTGAGGCGTGATAATTTTAACTTTTCCTTCCACGAGATACGCATCCCAGTTTCTTCTGTCGTTGATCCCGGATCTCCCTCCCCCGACTCTTAAAGTATAGCCGACCCGTTTGCTGCAAGCGGCTCCAAATACGTCGCTCATGGTAATTTGTAAAGGGATGGGATCGGGAAACGCGAATTGCCGGGCAGAGGGAATATCCTCTCTAAATCCGACTATATAAACACGAGGCCTGCGGGTGGGAAGACCGTAATCGGAAGCTTTCAGTACCTTAAAATAGACCGAGTACCGAAGCTCTTCTTTGAGTACGCGGCAAATTACGGCAAACGTCTTTCCTCCGTCATGAGTTAATATATGCCTAACGTTTTCTAAAAAAAATGCCTTGGGTCTCTTATTTTTTATAATCCCGGCGATTTCAAAAAAAAGAGTCCCCCTAGTTTCGGAAAACCCCTTTTTAAGACCTGCCTGACTGAAAGGTTGGCAAGGAAATCCCCCGCATAAAAGATCGGCATCCTCAGGAATGCACTTCCGATTTTCTTCTAAGGTAATATCTCCTCGAAACAAATCTTTTTCAAAAAGCTTCGGACAAATCGGTTTATAATTCGCTTCATACGTTTTTCTTGCCGAAAGATCCCACTCGCTCGCATAAACGCACTCGCCTCCGAGCCCGTGCAAAGCGGTATGAAAGCCGCCTATCCCGGCAAAAAGATCAATAAACGTAAAACTCTTTTTACTCTCGGAGCTCTCTTTTTTTTCTCTAAAATTGCGCGGCATAAAAAACTCTGATTTTCCCCCGATTGTAAGCCGTAAAACGCAAAAATACAAGAGCTATGATAGCTGAAAATTGCAGATTGCGGTTAAATAACCCATTTGTTACGTTCTTCGCAAACCTTAACCCGAGGCTATTATAAAACTTCATGGACGGACCTTAAAACTTTTGCTCTCTTCCTGTATCTTAAGTGCGGCCCCCCTTGCAGCTAATACTGAAAGACTGCTTCGTACACGACAAAAAATGATTTAAAGAAAAAAACCCGCTGACCTGCGAGTATATCTCATTGAGTATCAAACATTGAGGTATATATGAAGCAGATTAGCGAGCTCGACGATATTTTATTCCATTTTTTAGATTGGAACAAGGGTAGAATTTCATGTCTTGTTCAAATTCTCCAAGGTCTATTCCTTACAAGAACGGTAAATCTCACCCAAATAGCCCAAGGCTTTCAGAGCAAGGCAAAGGAAAAATCCGTCTATCGGAGGATTCA
>Ga0116227_10007449_pt1 | contig 21340 bp, 16 predicted proteins | sample S1TSphgellanicum_FD_89693 | JGI IMG/M metagenome (GOLD analysis project Ga0116227, IMG submission 89693) | Host-associated microbial communities from peat moss isolated from Minnesota, USA - S1T2_Fb - Sphagnum magellanicum MG | ecosystem: Host-associated > Plants > Peat moss > Unclassified...
GCGAGGTGTTTTGCCCCTTGCTGTCGAGCTCTAAACATTCGGGAGTCCCGGAAGACTCCCAACCTCCCACTTTTCCAAGTGTTGGGCTTCACCCCCACACTTGGCCAAAGTGGGGTTGCGACAAAATTTGTTAAATATTAAAATTAATTTATTTGAAACATTTAAAAATTATTTAAAAAATGAGTTATAAAATTGAATATGTGTGTGTGTGTGTGTGTGTGTTTTTAAATCCAAAATGACATTGATTTATGTCATATAAATGTTAACCCAATAATTACATAAAAATGTCAAAAGTAGTTTAGTGTGAAAATTTATAATAACCAAAAAAATCGAAAATAATTCATTATTAAGAAAAATATTCTAAGGAAAAATAATTTCTAAATAGTAATTTCTGGTGTCACTTCGACAGGAGTTCTCCTCCTTAGCACTCGGGTATAAGAAAACAAGTTTTCATTACCACACAACTTGTTAAACTATTGCTCGATCGCTGCCTCATCATTCAGCAACACCTCCAAGAAGTTTATTGTTCTAGATTGTGATTTCCCATCCTTGGGCTTCTTCCAGTATCGGTCCTCAGAATGCCCCAACCCTGAGCAGAAGGAACATTTTATGCCATAATTTTCTGTCCTATGAGGCATTTTGCACTTGACACATTTTGTCCGTGCTTCATTCAGCCTTGGACAGATGGTGGCCATATGGTCCCCTCATTTGTAGATTTGGCATCTTCCAAACACGGTGGAAGACAATGATGCTTCTGGATTCGGGACAGCCCCCTTTAGGAAATTGATGAGGGTATTGTTTAGAACAGTAACCTGTTTCTCCATGATGGTATGGGAGGACTCCTCTTCTTATTCCTCTTTCAGAGGTTCATACGGAGTGCTACACCAATAGTATCTCCACAGAGCAAGACGAAGAAGAAGGAGATGGAGAAGAGGGAAAAGAAAGAGATGGAGCTCGCACAGGAGGAAGAAGAAGAGAGCTCGAAGAACGGAGAATTATTTAAGACTCCTCGAGCTCGCCCAGAATTCACTCCACTTCCATCGTAGCACCAACCAATTCTTCAATGTCTACAAACGTTCTCACCACACATAATTTCCGAATCTCTGGCCTCAACCTGGCCAGGAATCTCTTCTTCTGCTCGGCGTCTTGTAGCCGGCCCTTCTGAAACAATTTGTCAAGACATTCAAAATACTTTTGAACTCTCTCCCTATGTTTTTGCTTGATGGCATCCAACTTCATCCTGATGTCATCAGCATCAACATCCCCATACTTCTGTACTATCAGCATCCTCAGTTCCGCCCAGTTGACGGGTGCCGACTACAACCTTTTGAAGTATTCCTTGGCGCGACCCCTCAGATTCAACTTGGCAATCTTGAAGAGCTTGTCTCCATTCAGGTTTCGCACCTCAGTAGCCATGGTGAGTCGCTCTGCCCAATCATTAACATCTTCATGGTTTCGTCCCCAGAACAGCTCATCCATTCCCTGGGGACTAGTCATTTCGCAAATATGTAGCAACAAACAAAAATTGCAATACCGCCTATAACACATAGTCCTTAAACAATAAATAGGTGTCAATAGAATCAACAAGTTTTTTAGCTTCTGCAGCTCAATTCTGACTCTTGAGAAAAATAGGTGTCATTCGAGCTACACATGAAATTCAGACTGAGCTCCCTCATCCACTGGTCTCAAAGGTGCAAAATTAGATGGAAAAATAGGAAAATACTACTCATCTGCGGATTCCTGCTGGAACTCCCACTTCCCTTCTGGATCGCGCCACACTCTCCAGCTTATAAGATGAGACCTCGATCCAGCAAGTTCCACCCTGACAAGATGATCTTCAGTCTGGAACAGTTCCTCCACACCAGGGATGTAAAATTGGCAAAATGGTTAGGTGAGACAACAACCTTAGGAATCCAAATATCTCCCAACCTCAGCACACCACGCTGTCTCTCATAGGCGTTACTCTACGCAAGGTACGAAGTGTAGTAGTATTGTGTCTGTAGCTGTGAGACTAACACCCATCCCTCTGTTCCATTTTTCACCTTCAACCAAACTTCAACGCGCGTATGAAAGCCATTATGAGCTATCTCTACTACTACATCTTCGATTCGGGCTTCCTCTAGATCTATTCTTAAAAGTGTTATCACACCAAAACCCAGGAAACGCAGCACTACCACTCCTCTCTGTGGTCCACCCTGAGCCTTCCGCCCGTATTCACGTTGCTCCTTGCCAGGGTCCGCAACCCCTAGTGTTCGCGCAGTGGGAGAAGCCCCAACCCCTGGCGACCAGAGATCGGGGCCCTCCCAATGCCGGACGAACCTTCCGGCAGCGTCGTGACGGTGGAGGAGGCTCCGGACGCGACGCCGGGAGAGCCTCCGAACTATTGAGTGTCTTTTTACGATCCTGTGCCCATCTTGAATGTAGACCAGGAGTTTCTTCACTTGCAACTTACGAGCAAGTGCGTCCTATTTGATCGGATGTGGAGCCCCGATTCCAGGAACACCAAATTCAGCTCTACCAAGCATTGGGGCCTTGATGACAACTCTTGCATCATCAGACATTTTCGTGCCAGAGGGCATAACATCCCCGAGTCCGTGCACAAAGTGATAGGGCTCAGGATCCTGACGTCCTCTAAAGCGCAGAACAAGGGGATTTATCCGCTTCTAGACGATTTTTGAGAGATCTGCGAGGATTCCATGCTCATTCGCAACGGGGACATGATCGTCATTATTTTGCACGGGTTCGTACCGCCCGGGGAAACGTCCGAACATGTCCAAACATTGGGAGACCTCTTTCGATACGGTGGAACGATCGTTCGCTCCTGCTCTCGGGAGTTCGAGATGGTGCTCTTCGGGCACATGTTCTGTTGCGGTGATCTCACCATGGACAAGTCACAACCTTAGTTATGCACTTCACTTTAGACTTGAAGGTCTAAATATATCAAAAACTAATGGACCCATTTGAAGCAAAGTCAGATAATCAAAACCTATTAACAATTCGTTGTTCACGAACATCCTGCGTTAATTCTTCTTCTCCTACCTCATCTGCACCAAATGAAGACATGATACATTCTACTTAGACCTCTACAGGTTCTACCGAAAGTACCGAATCGGCTTTGATACCAAAAAGGAAAGTGCTTAACTTAAACAAACACCCCGCTGCCTACTAGATCTATACACGATCTGGAGTTCTTGGGGTTCTGACTACACTTCTGATCTTTCCTCCCTAGTCATGAACATTCGCCTACAAACACCCTGCAAACTTCTGCTCACACACACAGCTTGTGCTCATGGGCTTCCATGCTAACACATTCAACAGATCTCTGGCTTTGGATCTCACTCTATTCTTCTTTCAGACAATGCCACATGAAAACAAAAATGCAATTCCTTGGCCGAGCTACTAGCGCAACGAAAAAAAAATCAGTAACCAGCCAAGAATGCTGACAACCAACAGATCTCCTTTACTGCCTATACACCTTTTAAGCTCCTCAACCATAGTCAGTGTTCCTCTCCTCTACTGGCTATTCTGTAGATAAATTGAGGACCCCCTCCATAGCTCATCTCTTCAGCACCTCCAAACCGCTTCAGCTCATAATTGCAGCTCCAATCCTCACCATAATTCAACGCCGCCTCCACCACGTGTGATCAGCCTCCATGTTCATTCAGTAATAGCTGCCATTCATTCCTTCCTGTACAACATCTCACACACACCCGGAGAGAGATTTCCCATGCACTTCCATGCAGTAGTAATGGAGAGACAGCCGCCACAAAAAAGAAATGGCAAATAAAGCAAACTTAACTTCTAAGATCAGAAAGTGTTCACACTGGCGTGGCGACTTAATTTCATGTTATAGAAGGTCATTTTCAATTTCTAAATAGGGTGCATATATTGACATTGCATGATGTTATCAAACATATAGTTCCAAGTTTAATTATGTTGCAATTCAATTGAACAAAAGATTAATTAGTAGTTAAATGACATATGACACATCCACATCCATAGGTAAGGCCATAGATCAACATTAAATTAAGTTATGCCACATGGCAACTAAACATGGGCCACCTCAACAAATTTAGACATAGGCACCTCAATTAGATTTAAACATTGACATTTAATTTAGGTTTAGACATAAGTCACTTAGGTTAAGTTATGTGACACCTAGGTTAAGATAAACCCAAATAGCATATGTGGCCCTTAAGTTAAACTTAAACTTAAGCCACATGACACTTAGGTTGTGCTTAAACTTAGGCCACATGCATTTAATTTGAAAAAAAAATTCATCTTGGGTCAAACCTTTTTAATTGGTTCATCCCAAATGGATATTACATTTTTTCATGTTTTAAAAAAAAACATTTTAAAGGTATTTTCTTATATTGATTGGATTCTTTGAAATGGAAGACAAACAATATGGGATAAACATTTTAACTATAATTTAATTACAACCCAATTAATTGTAACTTAGTTGCAACTCAATTACAATTTACATTAGTACAATCTGTTAAGAAACAACTATGTTTACAACTACATTTATAGTCATATTGAATTAAATGACTATGATCACTAAAATCATGTTAACAACTTGTTTGAATAACTCAACATGACATGTTGTAATGTTTTGTCCAAAACAATTATGTGTAATGTCAATGTAAATTTACATTTAAAATAGAAATAGATCATGTTATGATCATTTAGAATACATGTAATCATGTGATAATAATTTGGGGTCAAGTTCAAAATGTTTAAAAAGGGAATTAAACATTCATCTCCATGGTCACAAATTAATTTTTTAACCAATTAATCAATACTTCAACTTGTGATATATTATGTCATTGCATAAATATAAACATGCAAATTTCAAATTTTATGCATAATCATATCATGTAAATTCATAATGAAATCAATTTCAAAATTTAATTACATAACTATAAATACTTATTTTTAATTCAATATTCAAATTTAATGTTTTAAAAATATGATTTCATTTATAAATTATATATATTCTAATTGGTATTTCAATTTGGTATTTAATATTTAAAATAAACTCATATATTTGTTTCCAAAATACAAGTTTAATATTTTAAAATTATATTTCGTCCATACATTAAGATAATTTTTTAATAATTAAATTAATTCAAAAATATTTTTGGGGCCATTAATTAAAATTAAAATTCCTGAATTGAATTTAATCTATAGTTTTAATTCCATAATTCTGTAAAAACTATAATTTTCAAATTTTCAAATGTAAATAAATTACATCAATTTAGAATATTTATTTCAAAAATCTCATTGTAATGTTTTAAACTATAAACATACACATAAATATCACATGACCTAATTTTTAAATTTAATTTAATTATCATTGATTACACCCTCATACATGTATACATGCCATTTGTAAAAATAACAAACTAAAATGTAACATTTTCATAAATCTTTAAAAAATAATTCCATTTGAACTTCATATATACATGTGTTTTCATGCAATGCATATGTGACTATTGCCATTACAAAATGATCTATGAGGATTTTTATTAATGTATGTTATTTAAAATTTATGATGTATGAAGTCAATCACTATTTACATTTTTTATATAACTCATATTGTACAACTAGGTTATGGTTACAATTATGTTAATTTGATCACATATTTACACCATGTGACAAAATTACACATCATGTTAAATTAAATGATGGACATTATTTTTCCACATCATATCTTAAATAATGTATATAATTTGTTTAATAGTTGGTTACATAAGATGTCGATCCTTTTAATGTCATATGTTATATCACAATGTTATATGTTACATCATGTCATAATTATTGTTATTGTTTAGTCACTTTAACAACTTTACATCATTGGCTTGAATGTATATAAAATTAAATGCATGCTCACATTATGCTAAACATCCATTCCATTCATCCATTGTAAGAATCATTAAATTGTAACTACAAATATGGGTCATTATTGCGTTTTAAGATCTTGAAGACCACACTATTTGTTCAAGAAATGGTTGCATAAGACATGAATTTTTGTAATGTTTCAATTACAATTTAATGAAAACCTAGTTAGGCCTAGACCTAAGTTAATACTTCATTTAACCTTTGTTTAATTAAATTAGTAGTTAGATTAAATAAACAAATAATTAATTTATCAACTAGCCTAACTATTAATTAATTTAGGCTACTTAATAACTACCAACTAATCTACCTATTTAAATAATCTGTTTAGTAATAATTCGATCACAATTACTAACAGATTAATTTACCTACTTACATATTTATCATTTAATTAATATTAGCTATAATTAATAATTGAGAATAATAATAATAATAATAATAAATAGCATAGGTTAGTGATCAGTTAAATAATAATATAATATATATATTAATGTTAATATTTACATTATTTAACTAATTATTTTGCCTTATAGTAATAATTAGAACCACTAGCATAAATATTATAATTAGTGAATATAATAAGAATTATTATGCATATTGGAATAAATAATTAACAAAACTATAATAAGTGAAATAATAATAACAAAATACTTAACCTAAATTACCTACTACCTAAGTTACCTAATTTTAGTAGTTACTATAAATTTGAACTAACTAATTAATTGTATTAGATTACATTATTTCAGGAATTATTATTTTAAAAAAATTATACCTACTGAAATAGTAATAATAATAATAATATTATTATTATTATTAAAATTAGTTAATAATAGTTATTGCTGCATTATAATAATGATTGTGCTAATTTACTATAAGATTACAACTCATTAATAGTTATAAATTTAGATTTAGACTTAGGACGTTACACATGTCACATAAAGGGTAGCCATAATGAGCACCTATTAGGTTGACATTTTGGCCATGTGGTTAGGGTACCTAAAAAAATAGCCCAAACTTTGGTAAAATGAGTTTTTTTTAAATGAAATTTACAAAGTTTTATATTCAATTTTCATTATGTAGCCAAAGATAGAAAATGATGAATTAATTATTTGTACTTTATTTGCTTTTTTAGGAAGACTTGGGTGAATTTTCTTGTAAAAAACTACCATTTTTTACATCTTCCTATCGATGATAGTCACTTTGGTTACGAACAAAAATTCCAAAATAAACCCTAGGTTTCTAATGTTTTAATGCCTTAGGTTTACATGTCTTACATGTATGAAAAATATTGAAGGGTAAGAAATTATGATTGAAGAGGTCTTTCAAATTGCACTATAATTTTCAAAAAAAAAAAATTATATTTTTGAAAAGCATACATCATCAAGTTTTTTTCCTATAATACCCAATGGGTATCATGGGATTTTTTTAAAAAATATTTGTTGCAGTTTTTATGTAGTGTAAATATTGTAAACTAGGTTTTTCGACATATGTCGTGGTTTCCAAAATTCACACATTCACATATATTTCCTATGTTTAATAATGTTTTTTTTTCTATTTTTTGTGTAATAATCTATTTCTTTTCCCTAAATTGTTTAGGTTTTTCATGGTGCATGTGTGTTCTTTACATTTATTTGTCTAAATATGTTAAATTCAATCATGTTAAGCCTCAAAATTTTGTTTCACATTACACAATTGTTATCATAAAATTCCAAATTCCTACAAAACGGAAATGATGTTGCATTTTTTGATATTAAGATGGTTCAAGGTCCAATATCTTGGTGTAATAATCAATTATTTGAAATCTTAACATGGTTGCATGTGATTCAATTGATTATTGCATGATCACTGATTCAAAGGTCTCTTTTTGTCACTTACCAAATGATAGTTGTAATTCACAACTAAATAAGCTTGAAATAAGTGGAAAAACTAGTGTGAGGTGTTCAAAGTTTCACATTTGATGATATTATGATTGCATAATCAACATTTTAAATCATCAATTATTTGAATGAGAAAACCAAACTTTGAACCCCTTAATGGCAACATGCAAATGCCATGATACAAAATGTCTAGAATATATAAACTTTTTAATATGCAATTTATTATAACTAGAGTCTTGAAACGTTAATAATTTGCAAAACAAATCGCCAAAAAGTTAACCTACGCAATGGCCTCCAACCTTGAAATGCGAAGCATGGGCGCATGATGACAAACCACAAATATCAAATTCACCTATTGTAAGCCACTTGTGCAATGTCAACGTGACAACTAAATGAAAATGTATTGTAGGTTTGTTTTGCCTATTCACTCACTTTGTGATGGTAAATTATTGAATTTTCTCCACACAAATCCAATAAAAATCCAAATTTCCAAAGTAAAAATCTTCCACCATTTTAAAAAATGACCATTGTGGTTCTCATCTAAGCTTTATGTGAATGTTTCATAAGGTTTGTTTTCATTTCTTTAGTTCTTTTGTTTTATCTACTGTAGGGTTATCTATTGTGTGAAAATGGATTTCCCAACCTTTTCACCAATATTTTTCTTGAATATGTTCATGGCCAATAACGTAGGTTCTTTTTCCTCCTCTAGACCTAATCGAATTGCTATAGGTTTTGTTACAATACCATAAGAAAATGTAAATACATTATGTAATAACACATAGTTCCAATTTTTTTTTAAATATTAAAGACAATAGTGGGAATCAAATTAAAAGGCTTTCAAGGAAGCAAACTAAAAGGAATTCATAAAAAAATTGAATGAAAATTTTCCAAATATGTAATGAAGTTGGAAGTAGGTGTGTGATAGATGGAACAAGATGAAAAACAAGTACAAGGTTGAAAAGAAGAAAAAGTAGATAACATTATTAAAAAAATTGGTTAATTTCACACAAATATATATCATAATTTAATGTTAAATTATCATTTTAATGTAATGTATGTCACAATAAACACCACATATTTTACATTGTAATGGATGAAACCACAAAATTTACTTCACACATGTGTCATGAACCATGGTTCTGCGTGTAAAAAAATCCATGTTTTCTTATAATGTAGTGGGCAAACCCTTTTTTTAAATTAGTTATGGTATGAAAGATTTGATCAAATGTCCAAAAACACAACAAAAATCAACACGATATGTTCAATGGAATTGATTAAAAGGTACACACATTTTTAAATTCACATTATAGAGATGAATGATGTTGAAGTGACCTTTAACACCTAAGCGCACAATAATCCATTGTGTCAAATTTTTGTTTTTAATCCTAAAAATGAAAGGGAGTATCATGTTCCATTTGTAAGGTTTAAACATTCCAAGAACCAAGGCTTGAAAGTTGTTAACATGTAAAAAAACAATTCAAATTTGGGAAGAATAGAAAATTCAATGTATGTTCATTTGCAATTGTAGAATGCCATCAAAGAATTAAAACATGTTGTAAAAAAATTAAGGAAAATGAAGATCGAGATGATATCTCACATGTTTCAAAATAAAAAATCAAATAGAAAATGATAATGCAAGGTTAATTACAAATGGTAGTAGGTTTTGAAATTTAAAAGATAAGTGAAAATCGTAAGAACTCATAGCTACTACATTTGATTTATTCCAAATTTGTTGTGAAACATGTATTTGGCAAAAAGAATAGAAGGCAATGGACTTATTTGGTCATGGTAACATAAAACCATGTTCTTTACCAGTTTTGTTTTCTTGATTGTGCGTTTTTCTTGCGAAACTACATTCTATGGTTGGAAAATTAGTGAAAATATATATTCCAATGTAATTTCTCAATGAAGATTAACATATTTTATTGTTCAATTTTGAGTTGTCAATCAACCATTGTTCAAGCAAATTAATTTTTCATTTTTTTCCTTTGACCTTGACAATTTCTCCTTATCTAAAGATTGGTAGTTTATTTCCAAATCCTTGAAAATTGTTTCAAGGAATCATTACATTTGAAAGCTCTGGTTTAGGTGCACCCCATTCTATCAAATAATTATTCACAACATAATAAACAATAACAACTCTCAAAATTTTATCAACTTTCAAATTAAAATGATTTTATATATGCCATTTGTTCTTCAAAGATCTAATGACATTTTCAATGATTACCCTCCTTAAGTTCAAACTATACTTTATTTCATTGATGTCATTTGGGTTATGGGTCTTCCAATTTTTTGAAGTATGGCCAAATTTAGTATGGTGTAACATCATTAATTATATGAAGTGTGCATCTCACACCTTCAACAACCATCACTAGCTAATAGATAAAATTTCACAATTCCTCAATTGTGCATTGGACATCTTGAATTGCCCACCATTGTGAATTTTGCCAAGTTGGCTTGCACACACATTCTGAAATTTCTTGTATACATCACAAACTATTTGCATTATAGTGCAAGGAAATTTTGGCTTTGCGTTGTTACTTGGAACATGTGAATGATGGATTGATGGAAATATTGAATTTCATTACAAGTAACTTGAATTGATTTCAATCCAAATTCAATTAAGTTCAAAACACTAAATTGAATTATAATACATTGGATTGAATTTGAGAATTGAATTCAATGGAATTTAGATTGAATTGAAGAAAAAAGGGATTGAAATTGATGTAGAAAATATTGAAATTTTGCTTATCATTTTCATCATTTGCAATTATGGTGTTCAAAAAACACAGATGTGAAAATATACCTCCCCATTCCATTCAAAGAAAATTCCAAATCCAAATTGATTTTGGGAAGACAAAATAATATAAGACCTTATAATCAACCCCATTATACTAAGTTTGATGTAACTATTGTCATTGGAAAAAAATAATATTAAAAATTCACTCATTGCAAATGTGAATCTCTTGTTAAGAAAATGAACTAATGGTATGTGAATATCATCTATGGCTCTATAAATATTAAGCAAGCTTGTAAGATCATGCAAACAATCAATAATTTTCTAGTAGCAATCCCCAAAGGAAATTTGTTGAACAACTTGTCTTTGTCAAAAAAAAATACCACATATTAAATCTATCCATAAAGTCACCCTATCCTCACTATGTTTTTTGGGCTTGCTTTCACCCCTTATCCTCTCTTAGTGGTATTTGCAAAAACAATTTTTTTAAATTAATTCTCAATATGAAATGTTGAAACTCAACTTTTAATGCACAAGGTTCAAAAGTAATTATAATAATTGTACAAGTACAAAAAAATGAAAATATATGTACTAGTAGTGGACGCATTCATGAAAATTGAAAGATAGGATGAAGCTTAGTGTACTACCAAAATTGGTGGAAAATTTAATTTGGGTATCAAATATTTTGTTTTGTAAAATTTTCATTCCCAGTTACATGTTTGATGTTTTATTATGTGGAAATTAGCCAAATTGGTTTTTCCGCAGAATTATGTGACTTTACAAATAACTTTATTATGTCCACATATTTTGTTATGGTAGAAGATCCTAAATTAAATTGATCAACCATGTGTGTGGCATTGGTTTCATGAATGCCATGAAAAAACTTGTATAACATAATTGTTACAAATTTTTTGTCCTTAGTTGTCGTTTGACATGGTTCATATAAGTTAGGATTACAAAAAATGACATCAATTTTAACACTAGATTATTAAATGTTTCAAAACTCATTCTATGATAGTATAACATGAACTTCTTATCCTTCATTTTTTGTGGTGTGTCACAAAAATACTATTAAAAAATCCCATTGAATATGATGCCTAAGCTTTTTCCAACATGTACAAGATGGATGTTTTCTCCAAGTTCCTACCCAAAATTGCACACAAAAATGGTAACACATGCATCTTTAGTGAAGGCACCTTCAAAAGAAAATCATGCACCCTTGATTTGAAGAATACATAGTTCCCAAATCTCATAGAAAGCAACATACAAATAAACACAAACCTCTTTAACAAAGTGTGGTCCTTCTTTAACACAAAATTTGAAAATTTGAAAAAACAACTTGAAAATCACTAAAAATTTAGGAAAAAAAAGTCCAAGAACTTCATAGTGGAAAATGAAAAAAAAAAACTTGGAAATGAAGCATTGCAAATTAGTTTAAACAACTCAAAAATCAAGCTTTAAAGATTGAAAAAAAAATATTAATAAAAAATCAAGAGTTAGGGTGAAAAAAAACCTTTGAAATGCTTCATTGGAAACCCTAGAAAAACAAGTCACACACCCACCAAGCACTTAGGTAGGAGAAAGTTGGGAATATTCCTTTGTAAGGGGGTCAAAACATGTAACTTACTATAGTACCCATGTGACTTCATCTCTTGTGTGCCAAATAATTAAAATATTTTAAAGTTTTAGCTTTAGCTTGTGTGCCAAATAATTAGAGTTTTAGCTTTAGCTTTAGCATATGAATTTTTAAATTTTGAAAATTTTGACAAGTAAGGAATATGATTATTAAAAACACAATAATTATGATAAGTTTTTAGATTTTATTTTATTTTATTTTGGGTCCTTGTGGTTAGATGGATCTAGGTTAGTACATTTGAGTCAATAGGCTAGGTTTGCTTTCAAATGTGGTTTTGCCAATTTTGATTGCATTTCTGAAATTATCAAACATAAAGGGCTAATAAAATTTCAAAAGTTCGACAAAATATTAAGTAATTTAATTTATGCTGAAGCTGCCCAATTACTACATTGGTTACTATTTGCAGTAGTTAGTAGCTGCCCGTTTGCTACCCCCATGTGCCCGCCTAAAACCCTAAACCCTAACCCTAATTTGGAAGCAATCATGTTTTGTTCCTTGTCTCTGAAGAGAACTGTTTTGTTTTGGGCGATGGGGGATTTTCTTGGGATCTATGTAGTCTTCGGGGAATTAGGAGGAGATGCTGATACTCATGCGATTGCGGCTTGATTTTGTCTTTTGAGGTGAATTGCTTGGCGTATTCTGCTGCTGTGCTCTCTTTTTGAACTCTGAACCAGTTGGAATACAGATCGTTGTTGATGGTTTTTGGAAGTATTCAGCTAACGTTTTGTTGATGCACAACGTGGTCATCTGTATTATACAGGTCCTTCTTTTTGTTAATGGGATGGGGAAGAAGGAGCCTCGGCCGGAGTTTCTTTCCCGCCCACCAGCATGTCTGGAGCCTTCTTCGCTGGTGGAGATCAATAGTAATAATAGTGGTGTAGGGAATGAAAGGGCAATGGCAGCCGAGGCCAGAGACTTGCAGAATAGATTGAGAGAGCAGGTGACACAGCTATTGGGAGAGAATAGTACGTTCCAGAGGCTTATGTATAAGAGTTGCAACCAGCACCGTCGCGCTACCTACTTCCGCCGGCTTGCTCAGGTACTTTACTTGCTCTAAACTTGCTGTTATGGCGCCAGGAGTCTTGGTCCTTTGCCAGTTAGTTTTTTGGTTGATGCCACCAACTAGGGACATTTTCTGTGGAAACCCTTATAAGTTAGGGTTTTGTAGTTCTTAGTTGTACCTGCATGGGTCTTATGATTGCAGGGTCCACTTAGTTCTAAGGTGAAAAATGGTATGGCATATAGAAGTTTTAGGTTGAATGCTCAGAGAATTGACCTCCAATGTGTTACTGACTTATGAGTCTATTGTCAATGCAACCCAGCTATGCATTCAATGAAGATATTGGAATATTGTCTCCTACCATGCCTGCTTACAGAATGATGCTATTCACAGATCCGCAGAGATTTCCAGCTACTTCAGTTGCTCGGATTACCAGAGTTAATCGAGACTTTCATTCAATTTGTTACCCCAGAAAAACGAGCCACTGCAACTGCCAAAACTGGATCTCTATTTCCTGGGTGAGCTTTCTCTTGCATATTGTTCTTGCCATTCCCTCATCCATGGTTAGTTACATGTAGGAGAAAGTCTGACAGCACCTTATGCTGGTGTTGGATTGATTCTAGGGGTAGAGAGCAGCTGTACATGTGAAAGGCTGAATTGGTTAAGCTGGATAGGAGGTTCTGAGGCATTAATTGGTGCCAGGTCACGGGGCACAGAAACTAAACAACAGGACAGAATTTCTGTACAGCGGCGGCTCCTTGGAACAGCTCGCTTACTTCAGCAGGTGAGCTCTGTACAATTACTAATGTGAAAGGACAGAGCATTTGTCCAAATATAGAGTTGATTTATGCTAAACAGATGGACTAATGAATCACAAATGAGACATGAAAAGACAATAAGAGGCCACTTGTTCTGACTCAAGTGTCTCTTCAAGAAACAAACATGAAGTTCCAGAACTGATCTCCTTAGCAGTCTAGAGTTTGTCACATGCTGACATGATGACTGTGTGTTCCCATTGCTTCCAGAAATGTGATAGAAACTTGGGATGCATAGTTTTGCATTATTGTTTGCTCTAAGTTTTAAGCATTGTACTGTAAAACTGTCTCCACCCATTGGCAGGAGCTGATGAAATCAGTGGGAAGTAATGACAGCTAGTCACTGCCATTCATGATGCAGGTGATAGTCTGATGCTTTGTGAGTAACACTCACAAGTTTGATTGCACTCATTCTAGTTGTGTTCATGTTTTCTTTGACCAGAAGTGACGACACTGCATTTTCTTGGAATGTATGTCTTTGTGGAATGTCCTCTGCAATTACATTGATATTTGGGACACGGTTGTATCCTGGTGGGACACAGATGGCAGAACCAATACTTGATGCAAGCTCGTATCCTTTGAACTGATTTTCAATGTCCTGTCATGTCCATTGAGAACTGGGGTGCTACATGGACATGAAAGAGAACATCTGCCTATCAAAACATCCACTTAATTGGCACACATTCTTTTTTCTATTTCCATTTTTCTTGAGTACTGGTCACTGTGGACAATGTGGAGACTAGAACTGTTGTGATGCAGGCCTTTACTAAAAGAAAAGACAGATAACAGGTCTTCTTAGTCAATCCTTCTTCATGCCTTTTGCTCTTACCATGCTGGCCTTACTAGCCCGTTTTCGTGTGCTAGTTCTGCAGGTGGGTTTTCTCTCTCTCAAGCTGTATCTTCCTTCTCCACAGCAGCTTTCTGACATCAGAATTATGGCCTTTTCTTAGATTTGTTTGGTCCCACAGCTGTTAGGAGATTGAAATCATATTTTACAGTTCTTTTGCAGGTTTTATTCAGTTTTAGATTTCAGTGGCTGTGTTGGGGATGATCCTTTTGTCAGGCTCCAACAAAATTGTATTCATGATTGGGAAGTATTTGGGTTGCCTAGTCAGGCTACTTGGCAGGCATGGGACTACAATAGGAATGAGCCTTTTTCCTTTCCTTCTATCTGAGGTCTAAGCTCAGACAGCTGTGATGGTGGACATTGCTTCATATTTTCTTGTAGGCAGTTAGGGTCTGAAATGACTGTGTGTATTTGGTTTCAGGTGCTTTATGAAGTGATTGCAGCCTTCAACTTGGTGGCTGCTAGTTCAGAATGTAGGCAGGAGTCAGGATCTATGAAGGGAATGGTGAGTATTTTCTGTTGAACTATTAGTTTGGGATCTCTTCTGCAAGCTGACACAACACTTCTAGGAGTAATCTGTTGGGATCTTGAAGAAACTGATTCTTTCAAAGTTCAAAGCCCACTTTTCAACACATGATAGTTTTCTTGATCCTGATTGGTAATTAGGTGCTGTATAGATACCAGGTGGTGAAGAGGGCCATATCAGCAAAGAGACTTCCTCTTTGCCATTATGGCTGGAGTGTCAATGGGATGGTGTCAAACTTCTTCTCTTTGAGAAACAACCACCTCCACCACTGCAACCTTCACCACTTCCGCCTGAACCTCAACTTCTTACCACTGAAGGCTTTCCTCTTTCTTCCACAGAATGGTTTGTTGATGACCGCTCCATAGCTTCAAGAGAGAGAGGTTTCAGTGGTGATGTTGCAGGTAATGGGCCTACAACTTTCACTGAATTCATCCTGTAAAGTTATTCCTGGATTTTGACATTATTAAATTTTGTAATTGCAACACGTTTTTCTGATCACCATGTTGAATTCTCATATCAGTGCTTGTGTTTGGTAAAACAGAGAAACCTGTACTATACTTATGTGAGGAGAATATGGTTTTGGGCACACCTTCTGATGAACATCTGATTATCAAAGATGATGTCATGGCTGATGAAGGGCAACTGGTGAGCCTTGCTCTAAGCCCTGTAGAAAGTCCACAGAGCTCTGAGTTGGTAATCAAATCTGGATCGAAACTTCTGGGGCTAGAGCTTGATGATAGATCTGGTTTGCAGCAAGCTGCCACATCTGAGAAAGAAATTACTGACTCCAAGGGGTCAGGAAGAGATGAACAAAATTCAGGTTCTGGGGGAAGTAATCAGACACGAACTGTGGCATACATTTCAGTGGAGCATGTTCTCCGCAAAATTGGCAATCAAAGTTTGGGCAGAGCTGAAGGTGTCCCAAGTTTGTACCAACAGAAGAATGTAGATGAAGGGGAATCTTCAGGTGATACAAATGGTGTAGAGACCACTCAACAACCTCTTGACAACCTGAAAACATCATTTGGTTCTGACCCCAATGATGTTAAAGTATGCAGTAAGTTGGAGGAATCAGACACCAACAAGGAGAGCAAAGAAGGACTTAGGTCTTCTGCACCAGAGTCTGTTGTACCCATCAGTAATGGAGCTGTGGGTTCTCATGATTCCTTTAGTAATCAAGCTCTGGAATCTGGTTTTTCAACCAAGGGAATCCAGTCTGTTGATTGTGGTCTTACTGTGCACTCCCAAACTTTGGGATCTGATGATCTGGCAAATACTCCACCTCCATGTTTCAATGTTCCATGTGATGAAGCTCTGGAATGTAATATTCCAAAGAGTACTCAAGCTCCAGAACCCGATGCTTCTGGTCCAGAACCTGATGCTTCTGTGAGTACTCAAGTTCAGGAGGTTGCAAGTACTGAAGCTCTGGAGTCTGGTGGCCCCATTACTACTCAAAGTGGGGGACTAGATGATGCAATAAGTACTCAAGCTCCAATCTCAGAGGTTTCTTTGCATTCTCCAACTAAGGAAGCCAAGCTACATTTGAGTGAGAGTGGCATTCATGGAGAGGCTCAAGATGGTATACGATGTTTTGAAGCTCCTCAACTCTTTGATTTTGCAAGAGCTCAGAAAGAGTCAGATGTCATATTTTCTTCTATGACAACTGTGTCCAATGAACAGATGACACAGATAATGCGGAGTTCAACTTCAATTGAAGATGGAAGTGCTGGTCATTCTGGTGTCAAATTGACAAATGTTATGGAGAATCTGGCCACACTCACGAATGTTCCTGCAGCTGAAGTTGATGTCAGATGTCCAGGGCAGGATGAATTTAAGGAAGAAATGGAGCAAGTCTTAATGGAGATTGGCAACCCAAGTACAGAACTTAGGGACAGTGAGGCAGGCTCTGCAGGTGGCCTCTCCAATGTCAAATCTCAAAGCCTAGATGCACATTGGCTCAAAAGATTTGACACAAAAAAGCCCATAGAAAAGTCTCAACCAAGTGGTTTGGATTCCAAAGGACCTGGGCTTGTCAGTGCAAGGAAGCAGAGCAAGAAAGCCAAAAGAAAAGCTTCAAGGCTACGCAAGGCTGCCACTACTGAAGGGGTGTCAAAACCTGGCAATGTATCAGCAGCTAGTGATTATATGACATTGTTTTCACTGAAGTCAGAGCTTCAAGGGCCTGATGTTGTTGAGACCAGGGTTGCTGTCCAGCAGCAAGAGAAAGAAGTGGGGCTAAATGCCTTAGGATCTAAGGATGAGAAAGAACGAGACCCGAAGCGGTTGAAAACAGATGAGATCTTTGACATGCTTCTTGGGAAGCAGAAGATGGATAACTTTTTCTAATGCTCACTTATGTTGTACAGTGAAATGAAAGTTAAAGAGAAACAGAAGTCTGACATGCTTGTTGAATTGCCACATCAGTGATTTCCAATGCATTAGGAGATCCAGCTCTGCACCTCACCTCACCTAATCAGGACTTCCTGGAGACATTTCCTCTACTGGTCTGTCAATTCCAGTCTGATCTATCAGTGACAGTGCTACTGTTGGTTGCTTGTCATTATTGTATATTGTTTCCTTTCAGGCGATAATGTTTTAAAGTAGTTTTGACTTTCCCTCATGACCCATATTTAAGTGTCATTTTGTGCTAATCCCCCAACTAGTTTATCTTTTCTGTTTGTTGTGCAGCCAGGGAAATTGAGGTCATGTGTACTGGCATCTTCAGCTGGCTCTCCTGATCCAGCAACTGTTATTCAGCTTTAGTTTCATTCAATAAGGGATAAGCCATGAATTGAGACATGCTGTTGGTTGACAGGCCATCTCAGAACTTGACTTTCACAATCAACTGATGGAAAGGTAATTATTTCTTGCATGAGAATCTGCACTGATTTGCACATTGAAATGTGCCAACCATTATGTTAGAAATCAACAGAACTGTGTTCTCAATAACACCCTGATGGAATCTTCAGATTGTGTCTCTGGAGTCTCATCTTTGGTGTTACATATTTATGCATGTTTTTGTCTTTGGTGTTGCATTTGTGTGCATGTTTGTATGTGTGACTTTGTCAATTCTGATAGTATTGGGCATCAGTCTACTAGCACATAACACTTGACAGAACCTTTGATTACTATGCCCTTCAAACGTAGTTACCATTTTTGTCATTTTATTGGTTGGGGCAGATTTAATCATCTGACTTTGTGGTAAAGCTTCTGCTTCTTGCTGAGAACAGGAACTGGGATTCTCTGTCATGTTTCTTCTTCAGGCACAATCTTGATTCACTAAACTAGAAATGGCAATGCTCTGCATGCATGTTCATGAAGCTTCTCTATCTGGAGAAAAGTTATTATTTTTATAAGGTAGTTAACTCTGGGGTCAACACCATATTTGCCTTTCTGCAGCATTACACTATAATGCCTGTCTACAGTTCAAACCCAGGATGAATGCTCCACATCTCGTATAGGCTCATTGCTCCGACTCCAGCTTGTTGACCTGGTTAGAATTTATCATTTCCAGGTAGGAAAAACATTATGAGTTTTTTACAGGCATTTTGCCACTTAACATTTGTAGCCAAGTTTTTGGCCGCCCAAAACCAAACCAGTCTTAAAAGCACTGATAAACCCACTTGTCCAGAAACCAGAGAGTCAGGACCAAATAACTACCCACATATGTATTCCATATGCACTGATAGGCCCATCAAGCTTCATCATTTACTAAACTGAGGAGTTCAATAACTGATCCACCTTGTTGAGAAGAGTTGGAAATTTATCACTTCATGTGCATTATTTGACAGCTTCAATTAGCCATTGTTGTGGCAATAGTTGAATGAAGTTGATGGCAGAGAAACCAGCATCCGTGAGCAGCTTCCTCCATTGATCTTCTGTTCTTTCCATGCCACCATTGGTATGGGCCATCATCACCACATCAAATATCTGGGGCAATCCACCGCTTGGTTGCACCACAAAGTCATAAATCAACACTTTCCCTTTCTCAGGAAGTGCTCTCTGACAGTTGTTCAAAATCTTAATGCAGTTGTTGTCATTCCAGTCATGCATAATGTGCTGCAAAACCCAATCCAAACAACCATCTTACAACATCCACAACTCATCAAACTGTTGGAAATAAGCACAATATACTTGACCTCGTGCTCTTATCAATTATAAAAAAATGTTGTAACACCAATTATTATTCTAGATCCACATCCAAGAATTCAGGGGATCCACAGAAGGTACCAATATATTTGATGTTAGAACCTTCAGCGGATGGATCTTTGGTAACCAAAACTTCACTTGGAGGTTTTAAAACCCAAAACTAGAGCTTTTCATAGCTGTAAGCAATATACAATAAAAGAAATTTCCTTCATTGAAATTTTTTGAGTCTTGCAAAATCAATGGACTTTCGTCATACCTTCATGAAGATGGCATCACCACTTGGTACACTTTCAAACATGCTTCCAGCCACATGCTCAATTCCTGATGAACACATAAAGTGTGCACCTCACTTGAAGAGCTCACATAATTTTCTAAGCACTCATTCAAGAATGAGTACATGATTTCTTCCATCTCAACACCCGCATAGATCATTTTTTCTTGTATAATACATTTCCCATGCAAAAACCTACCTATTTGGCATTTACCAATCAGCACCCATGAGCTCAATATGTAAGTGATAACCACGTGATTCGGAAGAGACAAATATGCTTCAGAAAATATACCTCCCCAAGTAAATCAGTGCACTGTAGAACCAGACATCGCATAGTGAGAGCTAAGAATATTTTCTGTTACCAGGCATGGTGGGTGCATCAGCCACAACATGAGGAAGATCATAGTTGATTCCATGAATGTGGGGATAAGTAGAAATGATGGTCTCAAGGGCTTTCCCAACACCACCACCCACATCCACCAGAGTCTTGATGTCTTTGAACCCTTGGTATTTCCTCACAGCAATCAAGTCAATTGTAGTGGTGGATGCCATAGCAGCGTTGAAACACTTGCTGTATTCAGGATTGTCGTTTACATACTTCCAAACATCCTGAAGATCTAACCCCAAAAACATTAATGCATGCAACCAGGAGCATATTGTCACATGGTGCAGATGCATCAGCTGGTTGCAGATTGCAAGGCACTGTGCAGAACACATTTCACAGAAAACCATGTTGGATGTGAGAAATACTGTTGCTGGGCCACATACTGAGCATGCGTGGAGCCCGTCTTATATAAGCACTATAGAGAGTTTGCTGCATACCTTTCCATGTGCAGATTGAAAAGCCTGTTCACCATACAGAACGCAGCGGTGAAGCTGTTGATAGGGAGCTTGCGCTACCGGGTCAGTCTGAAACAGCACCCCAGGTGCCTGGTTACGAGGGTTGTTCTCTGTCACAAGAAGCTTGGAAGCGGGTGTCAATCCATACTGCATCTCCTGATCCGATCCAACGTCTTGATGGCATGATCTGAAGATCTTATAATTGGCTAGAGCCGTCAGAACACGTTGAAGTTCAAACTCGTTCACAGTTTCGACGCCGCTCTTCTGAATCATCTGTGCAGCTATTTGCTTTACGGTGAGAGTTCCATCTGGACCAGCTGCTCTAGCAATAATGTCTGGAAGTCCCAGCACTACAGCACTCCTTAACAGAAAGGAACCTACAAACCCGAACAACAGAGAACACAATACATCGTGACCTGCCATCAACTCTGCCTCTTGATCAGCTGCTGCAGACTGCTCCATCTTCGACCCATCATAATTTGCTTCTGCCATGGTCCCGATGAAAACCTACAATATATACTCCGGATCAAAACTCAGATCACGTCCACCCAAAAACAACAACAAAACCGAAATCCTCCAGATCATCAGTCGCCCGGATCCAACTGGACCCCAAAACAAGGCATGAGTGCCTTCAGAACCCAATTCAAACTCTGGAAGAAAAAAAAAAAAAAAAAAAACCAACCATGAAAAAACATCGAAAAAATTTCCGTACTTCAAACACCTCATCAACACAAGAGCAAA